>ENA-OOSX01000893-OOSX01000893.1-human-gut-metagenome-genome-assembly--contig:-NODE-893-length-13926-cov-2.484031_pt1 | contig 13926 bp, 15 predicted proteins | sample MGYA00241315_ERZ501225 | MGnify/ENA primary metagenome ERZ501225 (study PRJEB25962, sample SAMEA2042496) | human gut metagenome | biome: human gut; feature: human-associated habitat; material: faeces... | reverse complement strand
ATATCCAGCTGACCACCATCCAGCTCTTTCATGGACGCAGCATCGTAAAGAGTGTAGTCCCAGCCGCTGTCACAGGGCTGAATATGAAGATAGGTGGCATCGTCAATTAGAAACAAAGCCTCCTGCTGGTTTGCCTCCGCATCAAGAACCGCCATTTCCGGCTCTTTTTTTGCATTGGGGTCAATTCCACGCTCTTTGCAGATTTCCTTATAGTGGCGCTCAATGTCAGAGATCAAAGTGCCGGAGGTCTTATTGATGGTCTCCAAACTGGCTCTCAGCTCTTTCAGTTCCTTGCCCTGACTCCAGCTGGCAATATAGCCGAAGCTGTTTTCTCCGGTTTCAATGCCAAAATATTTGCAGACTGCATAGGAGATGCTTTCAGCCTCTACTTCTTCCGTGTGACGGTCTTTCTTCTGTTCCTGCAAAAACTGGGCGAGAGTAGAAAAGCCGCCAACAAAATTCAGTCCTTCTTCCTCGGTCAGCATCAGGCGTCCATTTTCCGCCAGCTCCAGCGGCTCTGTCAGCAGAACGGAACCTGCATGGTTTACAACCACTTGTTCTTCTACACAGACCGGCTCTCCGGGGTCGTAGTCAGAACCGCGCAGGTCATAGCAATAAACGCCCTCCGGCAGATTATCACGGACAATCCGCCCATTGGAGAACAGACCGGGTTTATCAAACAGCTCGATCTCCTGATATTGCTCGTCATTGGCAATCTGAATCTTTTTCTGATTGTGGAGCTTGCTGTGGGCAATCTCATGAACCGTGGCCGAAACCGTCTGCACCTCACTCATGCCCTGACGAATGGCAATTTTCTGATGATCGGCAGAAAAATAGCCGTCCGTATCAGCAGCCATTGCTTCAAAAGTAATCGGCACCGGTGCGCTGCGGCGCAGGGCCTCCATGAATGCCTCATAATTTGGCACATTGCCGGAAAGGGAGGAAGCAAGCTCCGGCAAAGGTTTCCCGTCGGTCTGGCTCACATCAAAGACCTTGACCGGGCGAAACATGGGGATCTCGATTTCTTTTTCCTCTGTGACGATCTTTCCGTCTTTATCCAGAATCGGAGCCTTGGTATCCGGGTCCAGCTTCTGCTCCTCGATTTTCTTCTTATACGGTGTGGGGGCGATGATGGTAATGCCATGCTCGCCCTTTTTTACATGACGCTCAAACTGGTCTTTCCACTTATTGTATCCGGCTACCAATGTAGCGTCCGGCTTCTGCATATAGATGAGCATGGTGTTGTTTACCGAATAGCGGTGGAAGCGGGACATGACGGACAGATAGCGCATATACTTTTCACTCTCAAACAGTTCCTTGATCCCCTGCTCGATGCCATCTGTGATTTCCCTTAGCCGTTCTCGGTTGGTGGGTTTGTTCTCAGCCATGATTTTCAATCTCCTTTCCAAGTGTGTGATTTCTGCTGTGTGTTCTGCAATCCATGCCTTTTGTTCTTCTTCACTTTCATAAAGAAAAAGGTCCAGCAGGTACTCTACATAGGTTTTCTTCTGGATTGCTTCCACAAAGCGGGGGTGCGGTTCTTCCTCCGGTGTCCGGGGAGAATGGTCAATCCCCCATTTTTTCAGCAGATGGTAGTAATCGGACAGTACGCGATAACACCGCTGCCGATCCTCACGAAACTGCTGTGCCTCGGTTTTCTGCCGGACATATCTCCTGCGGGGAGGGGCCTGACTGTCATAGATCAGGCCAAAGTCCTGTGCCAGTTTCTCCGCCGCTTCTTTTGGGGAGAGGTTAAAGAGCTTTGCGGTAAAGTCGATCACATCCCCATCTTCACCGCAGCCAAAGCAGTGGAACCGCTGGTCTACCTTCATGCTGGGGTTCTTATCATCGTGAAAGGGACAGCAGGCCATACCATTTCGTTTGACCTCGATCCCATAAAACGCTGCCGCATCTCTGGTGCTGACCGACTGCTTGACTGCTTCAAATACATTCTCTGCCATGTGCCTTTAACTGCCGGACTTTTTCACAGGGGGCTGGTATCCGGCGGCTTTCGCACGCTCACTGGCGGCTTTGCGGCGTTCTGCGCTATATGGCTCCCGGACTGATACACACCGCTTGGGGACGGTAAAGTTATGGGCGTCCTTTCGGGTGATCTGGTCGGGGTGCTTTTTTGCCAGCAGTTCCAGCTTCTCCATCAAACGGGGATCGTGGGTGTAGACCTCAGCCATTGGTTCTGCCTGGTTATAGAGGAGAATGGTTTCCCGTTCCACTAAAGAGAGCTTCATCGGCTGCCTCCTTTCCGCTGGTCAAATTCCAGCTTGAAGTTGGCATACTGTCCATCGTCCTCCAAAACCACAGTGGCATCGTAGGTCTTGCCGGTTTTCTCCGAATATAGGCCCGTCACACGGACACGGCCATCGTTAAGCAGTGCAGACACCACAGCCTTGGTCGGCTGTTTTTTCTTGGCAGCCCACCATTTGTTGTTTTTCCAGATTGCAAATTTGCAAGAATCATTCTGACAGAAGAAGCCTTTTTGCAGTTCTGCAACTTCACCGCCGCAGCGAGGGCATTTGCCCACCACCTCACGGGGCGGAGTGAACAGGTACTCAGTTCCCTTGATGACCTGATAAGTTCCCACCAGATCTTTCAGCATGGTGCTGATCCCGTCCAGAAACTCCTCCGGGGCAAGCTGCCCGCGCTCGATCTCGCCCAGGCGGTACTCCCACTCGGCAGTCAAAAGCGGAGATTGCAGCTGTTCCGGCAGAACGGTAATCAGGGAAACTGCATCGTGGGAAGGGAGAAGCTGCACCGTTTTCCTGCTCTTTTTTCGTTCCAGAAAACCGGCAGATACCAGCTTTTCCAAAATACCGGCACGGGTGGCCGGTGTCCCCAGACCTTTTCGCTCGGCGTCCTCCGGCATATTCTCTTTTCCGGCAGTCTCCATCGCGGACAATAGGGTGTCCTCCGTAAAGTGCTGAGGCGGACTGCTTTTGCCTTCTTTGACGATTGCCGCAGAAACCGAAAGGGTCTGTCCTTCGGTCAGCTCCGGCAGGGCTTTCTCTGCGCCCTCTTTTTTCGGCTCTGCATCCTTCATTTTGGCACGGTAAGCGTCCTCCAGTGCTTTCCATCCGGGATGCTTCACCGTTTTTCCTTTGGTAGTAAACTCCCCACCGGCACACGCTGCAATCACAACGGTTTCCGAATAGATATGGGGCTGGGCCACGGCACACAGCAGACGCAGGGCCACCAGCTCCAGCACCGCTTTTTCTCCCGCAGGAAGGGCAGAAAGGTCTGCATCCTTGAGATTTCTGGTAGGGATTACTGCGTGGTGGTCGGTTACTTTCTTATCGTTGATGACCGTCTGCGGATCACAGGTAATGGCGATCCCTTTGCGAAATGGCATAGCATTGGCAACCAGATTCACCAGCACCGGCAGGCTGTCTGCCATATCACCGGTCAGATAGCGGCTGTCAGTACGGGGATAGGTGCAGAGCTTCTTTTCATACAGGCTTTGCAGATAGTCCAGGGTCTGCTGGGCCGTAAATCCAAGCAGACGGTTGGCATCTCTTTGCAGGGTAGTTAGGTCATAGAGAGCAGGCGGCTTTTCGGACTTTTCCTTGCGCTCCACCTTTTTGATTGTGACATTTGCACCCTGACAGGCTTCTTTCAGCTGCTCGGCAGCAGCCTTATCCGCCATGCGCTCCCCGGATACGGTAAGACCGGGCAGCTCCAGCACCACGGTATAAAAGGGAACCTGCTTAAAGGTGTCGATCTCAGCTTCTCGCTGGACAATAAGCGCCAGCGTTGGGGACATCACGCGCCCGATGTTGAGGGTGCGGTGATACAGCACGGAAAAAAGCCTTGTGGCATTGATCCCCACCAGCCAGTCGGCCTTGGCACGGCAGAGAGCAGCATCCCGAAGTCCATCATAATCTACACCTGGGCGCAGGTTTGCAAAGCCCTCCCTTATGGCGGAGTCCTCCATCGAAGAAATCCAGAGCCTTTTCATCGGCTTTTGGCAGCCTGCCAGCTCATAGACGCTGCGGAAGATCATCTCGCCCTCGCGTCCGGCATCACAGGCATTTACTACCTCCGTCACATCCGGGGCGTTCATCAGCTTTTTGAGAATATCAAACTGCTTTTTCTTGTCCTTTCCCACCACCATCTGCCAATGCTCCGGCAGGATAGGCAGGTCATCATATCGCCACTTGGCATACTTGGGGTCATAGCTGTCTGCATCCGCAAGACCGGCCAGATGGCCTACGCACCAGCTGACACGCCAACCGTTACCCTCCAAATACCCGTCCTTACGAGCAGTTGCACCGATTACCGCAGCCAGACTTTGTGCAACCGATGGTTTTTCAGCAATCACCAGCTTCATAATCTTCAACCTCCCATTCATTCTGCCAATTATCAGACAGTTTTTTTGCAATGCTGTGTTCTGAGGCAAGTGTAATGTCATAGCCAAAGCGATAATCATATCGGTACAACCTGCCAATCAAATCATTGATTATGATATTGCAGGCCATAATCACACGCTCTTTATCCACCTGCATCAGTTGATAGCGTTGATAATTGTTGTAATATTCTCGATGTCTGTGGGTTCTGCTGACCGTATCTTCCATCAGACAATCTATGGCATCTTTTTCACCATCTTCTTTGCTGCCCTGTGTATAAGACAACAGTTCCTTAACCATGGGAAAACTTTGTTCATCTACCGTTGCTTCTTCGCTCAAAAAACCGATATAAGCTTTTAGTAACAGGCTAACTGCTGTTTTTTCAGCTTCAGATAAAGCGTTCATGGTCTCCGCTGCATCAGGCAACAGTTCCTTTTCCACAAATTCATCTATCTCACCAGAATAAAGCATTCGGATTGAGTCCACACATAAAGAGCGTTTTTGGGGTGCGGTCTCAATTTCAAAATCATAAAGATCCAAGTCATCGTTCTTCTTTGACTTTTTTTGAACTTTGCTTATAGCAGTGAAAAGAATGTCTCCTCCAAAGTAAATTCCGAAGGCGACCAGATCAAAAATAATCAGAAAGTGTAATAACCAGTTCCAGGTGTTCATTGTGAGGTCCTCCTTTCTTTGACCATGTGCTGATTTTGGGTGTGGATTTACAGTAAGAGAGTGAGTAGAGCAGCAGAGGACAGGAATTTCTCCCTGTCCTCTGTCCCTTATCCCGCAATGATTTGAAATACGCTACGCTCAAATGGTTCAATCTGCTCTATCGCGTTCCTCATTAGGGTCAGAACCCTCAAAACCATCCTCAAGGACTTCCTCATCTTCGGTTTCCCATTCCTCGGAATCTTCTTCACCATAATCATAATCGTCCAGACTGTCATTGCCCTTGGTCTTAGGCTTATTCTTAACGAGCTTCAAGTAGGCAAATACGCCACCGCCGCCCAGCAGAGCCAGCAGAAGGATCAGCGCAGCCGGGTTCAGTCCGGCAGGCTTCTCTTTTTCCGGCTCCGATGTTTCTGCCGGAGGTTCCGGTGCTTTTCCCGTACATTTACTCTTATCAGTTACACAGACCGGACAGGCCGTATTGACTGCCCCTGCTTCACATTTTGTTGAACAGCTGCATACCGCAGGCATCTCCTCTTTGGGTTTTCCATCTTCCATCAGCGCCGCAAGGTCTGCATCGTCCACCTGATTCAGAAAGTGAACAGCAGTCTCCTTGTCCTCATTCGCCCTATCAATCAGGATGTAAAAGTAATTTCCAGCTTTGGTCGTAACAGTAATAAGCTGCTTATTGCCTCCAAAATCATCCACCAATGCCGCATTCCCCTCCGGTGTAAGTGCCGGTGCCGGTTCTGTTTCTTCCACAATCACATTGCTGTCATTGGTAGAATCCTCTGCCGGTGCCGCCGGAGCCTGTTCTGACCCCTGTGCGAAAGCAGGGATTGTAAAGCCAAATGCCACAACCATTGTCAGGCAAAGGGCGGAAAGTGTTTTGCAAATTCTTTTATTCTTCATAAGCGGTAACCTCCTGATTATTTGATTCCGACAGTGCTGTATCTCTGCCGTGGTTCATTCCACCGGAAAGCATAGCGTTCAGCTGTGCTGGAGTCATGCGTAACGCACGAACCATCTGAACGATTTCCAGATTCTCTGCCTCCGTTTTCTGTGCTTCCAGGGTCTTGAGCTTTTCCTGATATTCCGCAATCTTCTCACGGGTTTTCTCAATTTCCTGGTCGATACGTTCAATTTTGTTTTTTGCCATAACCGTTCACTCCTTTCCACAAAGTCTGTTACCAGTTCATCAGGCCGTAGCCCTTAATACTTTGATAATTCAGGTCATAACTTTTGATCTTGCAGGCATCGCCGGAATTTCCCTCCACGGTATAAACACGGCTGCCATCGGTGCCGACAACAATTCCCACATGGTCTGCGGAACCATCCAGATCCCAATCGAAGAAAATGGCATCACCGGGGGCGATGTTTTCATATCCTCGTGCGCCCCACTGTCCATGAGACTGGAACCACGGAACACCCTGAGACTGACAACCAGCAAAGCGTGGTTCCGTTCGACCGGATTGACCATAGCACCATGATACAAAGCAGGCACACCATTCCACACGGGAGTCAAAGCCGTACCAGCTCCAATAAGGTTGTCCTCCCACATTGCCCACCTGACTTTTCGCCAGTTCCACCAGCTGCGGATTGCCGGGGCGGGAGCCATTGATAAATTCAACACCAGTCAAATCTTCAGAAACACCTGTATCGGGAGAACCGCCACCAAATAACAGCGGCTTATTGCCCATAGTCTGTCGGTAGACCTGGTACATCTCCATCTGCTCCGGAGTCAGTAGTTCTGGCGCAAGAGAGGCAATGGAACGGCTTGTTAAAGTTACATGGAGAATACGATATTCATATTCATGCTCATCCCCATCTTCGTCAGTGTAAGTGCGAATCTGAATTTCTTCTCTCAGCGTAAGCTGATACTGTGCATCAAACACACGATCCAGCTCTGCCTGTGCGCTGTGGCGTGTATAGCCTTGCAAGACAGCAGAGAGAACTGCCGCCAGCTCATGGGGGTCATGGCCAATCATATCCAGGTTATAGCGATACTCGTCATACCCTGGGTGGCTGCTTTCGATGTTGTCGATTTTCTCCTGCAACCGAGCTTCTCTGTCTGCATAATCTGCCTCCACCGCCAGCATTTCCGGGTCATCCGATGGATAGGTAGTGCCGGAAATTACAGAACCAATACTCTGTGCCATCATAGAGCAGGAGGACATGGTATTCATCAGCATACAGGTAATGAGGAACAAAACCCCTGCCATCAGGAAACCCTTCTTGTGGCGCATGACGAATGCCCCTGCCTGCTGTGCCTTTTCTTTTACCGTCCTTGCGGCTTTTCCGGTTTTGGACGCAGCCTGGGCGGTATTTCCGGCAGTCTGACCGGTGCGCTTGGCGACGGCATACTGCTTTTTGATACTCTGTTTTTGCTGCCAGCGGGAGAGAGGGTTGCTGGTAAACTGAGGATTTTCCCGTAGGGACTTCTGGTACAGGGCATTTACATTTGCCTTTTCCAGTTGGCGCTCTGCCTGTGCTGCTTTGCGGTACGGCTTCAGCTTGTGGCTGCGATAGCCCTCCCGCACCAGATAAGCGCTGGTCTCCACCGCCTCCTCGGACTTGTGGGCGCTTTCCACGCCCACATTGTCCTGCTCTGTTTCCCGGATCTCTTTGTGGAGCTTGCCCGCGACCAGATGGACGGGAGCTTCCTTAACCCCTTGAGAAAGTTTGGAAGGTGGTTTTTTCTTGTCCTCAAAGGTCAGCTTCGAGGTCTTTTTTCCGGTATCCGGGTCAATGACCGTCTGCCTGACCTTTTTCTTTGGAATATTGGCCTGCGCCTTATCTGCTCTGGCCGTAGCTTTCTCCGTTTTGCGGATCGGCTTTTCCAGTGCAGGGTCAGCCCGTTCCTCATCAGTAAAGCGCAGGCGCGGCTCTTTATTCAAACCAATCACCCATTAGGATAGCATCCATCATGTGGTGCAGCTCCACATAGAGGGCCAAACCTTCCGGATCATATAGCGGATGCACGGTGAGATACGCATGGACTTGCGCCAGAATCTCAGAGAGCATTGTGATAGGTCTGCACCCTACAATGGTTCCTGCACCAGGGGCACACATCATATTCGCCCAAATCGAAAAGAGACGGGCAAGACCAATTTCGCCATCCTCATTCAAGGTTTTGAGTTCTTTGTCAGCGGTACGACACTCAACAACAGCGGAGGCCATTACCGGAAGCAACATGAATTCGTGAGCCTCCAATGCCTCACGGAAAAAAATCATGGTATCAAGTTCGCAAATATTCTGTTTCATAGTTATTCATCCTCCTTTTTCAGTTCCTGGGGTTTGGTGGACATAATGCGGTAAAGCTCAGTATTCTTCGGGAAGTGGTCAACGAAGGGCAGGATGGTGGAGCCATAGAACAGCAGGCCCTCGCCCTCACCGGAGTGGGTCACATAGCTAAGCTGGTGCGTGGAAATGCCCAGCTGCTTGGCGAGAATCTGACGGTCTCCGCCTGCCTGGTTGAGCATATACACGAAGTCGGAGTTTTCAAAGATGTTCTCTACCTCGCGGCTGCTCAAAAGGTCTTTGACATTCTGGGTGATACCTGTCGGAATACCGCCCCATTTGCGGAATCGCTTCCAGATTTCCACCGTATAAGCGGCGGTCTGCTCCTCCTTCAAAAGCAGGTGCATCTCGTCGATGTAATAACGGGTGGACTTGTGGGCAGCGCGGTTAATGGTAACGCGGTTCCACACCTGATCCTGGACCACCAACATACCGATTTTCTTGAGTTGCTTGCCCAGCTCCTTAATGTCATAGCAGACAATGCGGTTATTGATGTCCACATTGCTCTGGTGATTGAACACATTGAGGGAGCCGGTTACATAGATTTCAAGGGCCGTGGCGATATACTGGGCTTCCTTTTCCTCCTGTGAACGGAGCAGGTTATATAGATCCTCCAGTATGGGCATATTCTCCGGGCGCGGGTCATTGAGGTAGGTCTGATAGACCAGACGCACACAACGGTCGATGATGGTTTTCTGCACCGGCTGCAATCCGTCCTTACCGCCCACGATCAGCTCACACAAGCTGAGGATAAAGTCAGACTTGAGGGACAGCGGGCTTTCATCATCCGAATAGTCCAGGTTCAGATCCATCGGATTGATGTAGTTGGTTGAGGTAGGCGAGATCTTGATGACCTGCCCATGCAGACGCTCCACCAGAGGTGCGTACTCCGCTTCCGGGTCACAGATGATGACATCATCATTGGTAAGCAAAAAGCAGTTGGCAATCTCACGCTTGGCGCTGAAAGACTTACCGGAACCCGGCGTACCCAAAATCAAGCCGTTGGGGTTTTTCAGCAGCTTTCTATCCACCATGATGAGGTTGTTGGACAGGGCATTGATGCCGTAGTACAGGGCTTCTTTGCCGTTCTGGAATAATTCCTGTGTGGTGAATGGTACAAAGATAGCCGTAGAACTGGTGGTCAGCCCTCGCTGAATCTCGATCTGATTGAGTCCCAGGGGCAGACAGCTCATCAGCCCTTCTTCCTGCTGGAAGTCCAGCCTGGTCAGCTGACAGTTATACTTCTGGGCAATAGAGCCTGCCTGAAAGATGTTGTTGCCAAGCTGACGGGGGGTGTCCGCTGTGTTCAGCACCAAAAAGGAGACCAGGAACATTCTCTCGTTTCGGCTCTGCAAATCCTGCAACAGCTTTTTCGCCTCACTGCCGTAGGTGGCAAGGTCAGAAGGAATGATGTCCATGTCGTATCCGGCGCGGACTGCTTTTTTCTGTTCCTCAATCTTACTGCGGTCCAGATCGGTAATCTTACGCTTTACCGTTTTGATGGCTTTCACCTGATCCACCGACTGAATGTGCATACTCACAATGAGCGAGCTTTCCATATCCAGAAAATCAGCCAGCAAACGGTCATTCAGCTCCGGTGCGAGGATCTGCAAAAAAGAAACAGCCCCGTATTTCTTGCCCATACGGAACTGCTTGCCGGTGCGGAACTCAAAGGAGCTTGGTGCAATAAAATCTTTTGTGGACAGACCGGAAGGAGCCAGCCAGTCCCATTCAAACTGAAACGGGAGTTGTTCATCCATGTGGAATACCGCATGAAGCTGGGAAAGCCTTTCCTTACCGTCCAGTGTCCTGGCAGCTACGCCAAGACGCTTGAAGTTGTTGAGTATATCGGTCTCAATACGCTCCAGACGGGGCTTGGCGGCTTTGATGCTGTCCGCGTCGATACCAAAGGTCAGGTATTTGGTCTTGATGAGACCGTTGTTGCCTCTGACCAGCTGATTTTGCAGCATCGTGGTATATTCCTCACGGATACTGTCAAAGGCATCCCCCTGGGGCGGAATGGAAATGGAGTTGGCAAAGGTCTCCTCCGATGCCGCAAGGTTCAAAAAAGACAGCTGGAAGTGAATCGAGCTGTCGAAATAATTGAGGAAATCACACCAGCCCTCAAAGATCGCGGTCTTATCTTCATTTTGGGAGAGCTGATAGTTGATGTCCTGAAACTGAATGGTCTTTGTGTAGTGGCTGTCCGATACGCGGCAGATCCCGTCCGGCCACATTCGTTCATAGGGGATACTGTCCTGTGCCGATTTTCCTTTTTTGTCCGTGCGGTTGGCGCGGGCAATGGCCGCTTCGATCTGCTTCTTATCGGCGCGGGACAGCTTTTTCTTTGTCTTTACCGGATGCACGGTCTTTTCTTCCGGTTTTCCCAGCAGACGGCGCAGCCAGCTTTTCATTGCGGTGAACAATGTCATACACCTCCTTATCGAGCATTTCCTGCCGCTTTAATACGGCATAAAAGTTATTGGTCTGGTAGGGACGCTGCTTGGGACGGATCACAGCTACTTTGAGGATGTTGCCGACGATCTTTTCCAGGGGCTGTCCATGCTTTTCATACATTGCCAGCAGGAAGAAGGGCATCATGACCAGCATCATACACATGGCAGCCATGCTGTTTCCCGCAGGCTCACGGAGCCACAAGAACAGCGGTACACCTACAAGCGCCCCGGCGGTAAAGCAGACCAGCTGCCTTCGTGTCAGATTGAACATGACCTTGGTTTTGACTTTGGTTAAATCTTTGGGTACGGGTACATAAGCCATATTATCCACCTCCTTTATGGGAATGAAATAGAGCTGTCCACTTCATTTCCCCACACATCCCAACCGGGTGTGGATTGACGAGCAAACAGTTCTATGCGCGGGAGATCACCCATCAATGAGACAATGCGTTCTCTGGCTTCCTGCGGTTTTTTTGAATGTTCTTCAATGTGAGAGACAATGACCTGATGAACAGCTGCGTTTATACGCTTGGGATGTCCTTTCGTTGCGAGGATACAAAGTTCCACATTGGAGCGCGTCCAATATCCCATTCCCCAGAACAAGCTATCTGCCTTTCGATTTTGCTTTACCCAAACAAAGCCGACGGTTTTATAGGTAAATCCCCATGCCTTCAGAACTGAGAGACCTTCCAGTAAACATGGAATCGTGACCCATAAAAACAAGGCACAGTCTTTATCCGCCAAGTTGCCTACTGGCAGCGCACAAATATCCTCGATACTCATGGTCGGATAGTGACTTTCTGCACTGCGTCCCAATCCTTTCTTGGAATATACTTTGTAGTTCCATGGCGGGTCTGCGTAAATGATTTGATATTTTTTCATACAGAACCCTCCTTTAGTGCGCCTGAAAGACTGATTTTGCGAGACTGCCGGTTTTGAACAGCGTAAAGCACAGCAGTACGGTGTAGCCCACGCAGCTCCAGATTGCCATGATGATGTCATCTTCCAGAGCGATGTTCTGCACCAGCACAGCATAAATTGCCACGCAGACGATAATGAGAAACGCCTGAAAGCCCAGCGCCAGCAGGGATCGGAGGTAATTCTGTCCCATACCGCCCCATTCTTTGCCCATCATTGCAGCCATTGGAACGGGAGCCACCGAAGTCACAAGGTAGATCTCGATCATACGGCCATAAATAACGATAAAGATACAGATATACAACGCCCACATGGTAATGCCAATAAAGAGGGATTGGAACCACAGTCCGAACAGCGGTCCCAGATCCATTTCCATCAGCCTCGGTTCCAGATCGGTCATAACTGAGGAAATGTCAATGGACGCATCCGAATTGATAACCCCTGCCGCCTGCGCCACTACGCTCTGCGCCATATCAAAGACGCCCATCACGATATTCCATGTGTTTGTGACAATGAGGATGGCGGCAGCTGATTTGAACACCCACTTGAAAATCATCCAGGTATCCACATCATGCAGGTTGTTCTTGTCTGCGATCATCTGGATCAGGTCTACGGTCATCACGATAGCCAGGATCACGCCTGCAATCGGCACCATGATGGAGTTGGACAGATTCTCAATCATGCTGAAAATACTGCCATTCCATCCCTGTGGGGTCTGGCCTACCTGTACGGATATATCCGCGACCTGCTTGTTTACACTGTCAAACATCCCCGAAAGGTTGCTCATAATGCCGCCCACCAGCATTTCTTTCAGCCAATTTGTCAGGGCTTCAAGTAAGAAATCCATACGGTGTCAACCTCCTTTCCGCCGCCCCCGCAAAACTGCGGGAGCGGCAAGGATTTCATGCAGGAACGCTTAGACAGAGAACAGCCCGGAGAGCAGAGGTACAAGGACCATGCCGACTACGGCTACACCAGCGCCGGCCATGAGCTGTTTTATGTCTTTTATGAGAAAATATTTGCTCGAAATGAGCCTTGAAAAGATTAAAATAGATTAAATTTTGATAGATTTTTCTTATTTATGGGAGCCGGAACCTCTTTCGATGGTTCCAAGCTCCGGTGACTGCTTTTGCACATTCCTGGATTGTTGTATAAATTTAAACTCACATTCCATATCAGGATTTCTTTAATTCTTCCATATACAGTTCAGCTATATATGCCGGACCATTGCACCACAGCTTTGTTTTCTCATCATACAGTGCTTTTCCTGTCTTTGAACATAGAAAATCTGTCAATACCTCTTTTCTGTCCTTGCCCGTCTCTTCTGCGATTTCTTCTGTCACCATAGCGATAAGAAGGTCGATTGTATAATCCAGTTTTTCTTTTGGAATTGTTACTTCAGCCATATCTTCTCACCTTTCACAAATTTCAGACACTCAATAGCTGCTTCCGTTTTAAAGCAATATTGATCTTTTAATTTATTTGGCAGCAACTGTTTAATACAAAAATCATCTGCTTCCTGATCACCTGCTGTTCCAAACGCCCCGGCAAGATAAGCAGTAAGGGTAGCGTTTGTTGCATCATCCGCAATCTTTCCTGCAATGATATCATACCTCGCCATTTCACGTTCAACTTCGATGAACATTTTTTTCTTTCGATGAGCTGCAATGCAATGTAACCAGTCTACATCTGCATTTTCAAAAATATGCGTTTCAAGATTTTTTGAAAGTTTGAATTCAAAAGTTGAAATATATCCAAACTTCTGCCCCTCTTCAATTGTTCCGGTTGCGATGGCTTTGGCTATTGAGGTTCTCAGAAAACTTTCTGCCTGTTCCTTTGATGTGGTTAAATAAAATCCCTGTCCAAAATCTTTTCTCTTTGCACATTTGGCAAGATCTGGCTCTTTTACTTCACAATAACTTCCATGATAGAGAACAAATCCATCTTTTAACTCAAGCACTAATCTCTATCCCCTTTCTTTGCAAAAATTCAGTAATATCTTCAAGCACAGCTTCATCGCCTTCACAATGAAAAATCCCATAGCATTTTTCTATATATCCAAGAACATCGGCTTCTTTAAACAAGTGGATAATCTGTTCAACAGGTAAATGCCACTCTTCTGAAGCAAGCCGGATTAATCTTGTTTGCATGAAAGTAATCTCTGTTTTCTCACTCATTATGAATCCGCCTCATTTTTCTTGGTCAATAAAACTGGAATTTGTCGG
>ENA-OOSX01000865-OOSX01000865.1-human-gut-metagenome-genome-assembly--contig:-NODE-865-length-14402-cov-7.358402_pt1 | contig 14402 bp, 7 predicted proteins | sample MGYA00241315_ERZ501225 | MGnify/ENA primary metagenome ERZ501225 (study PRJEB25962, sample SAMEA2042496) | human gut metagenome | biome: human gut; feature: human-associated habitat; material: faeces... | reverse complement strand
AGCAGCACCTAAACCTCCGGCGGCGGCTCCAATACCAAATGCGGCAAATCCATCTTTGAAACTATGAAGTTGACCCGATACAGCCTTATAGATCAAATTTGCTGTTCCTCCGATAACCGCACCTATTATAATATGGATAAACTCTCCATCCTCGTCCACATACCTCAACGGGTTGTTCATGGCATAGCTGTAACGATTGAAGTTCTGGGACAAGTCCGGCATCTGGACAAACGGATCAGGAGCGAGGAAACGACCCAGAGCCGGGTCATACAGGCGAGCGTTCATATTTACCAAGCCAAACTCCTTAAGATGCTCATGGCCACTGTAGCCACGACCAAGGAACAATTCTACCTCCTGCCCCGAAGGGATGTAAACGTGACTGGATGAGTTACGTTGGCGACCCCATGCGTCAAAATTATAACTCGCGTATTTCGTCCCTGCCTCCGTGATGATATCCGTGATACTTCCCAGATAATCACGACCTATATAATAAAGTTTCCAGCTATTCGTATGATCCTTCACCAATACCGCCGAAGCGTCGTAGTAATTCTCTCCCGCCAAATACAACTTCTCCTTATTACCCGAGGGAGTCTCATCGATCTCATAGCAATCCCCCAAATAATAGCGGGTCAACAAACGGCTACCCCCTTTAGCCACCTGCATCTTCACACGCTGCTGATTGCCGTTATAGGTAAACGAGGCCACGTTACCATCTTGCGTAATAGCGTTCGGACGCTTGAAAGAGGTATAGCTAATAACCTGTGTGGCGGAAGACATAATACCATTTGCCACGCTAGAGGAAGATATGGCGTAAGGCTTGCCACTTGTATTATATGCGAATGTACCACTGACATCCCCTTTGGTTAAGATATTTCCTTTCGCATCATAAGTTGCCATAAGCCCTTTGTAGGAAGTCAGACGATTAAGATTATCATAAGAGAATTTCTCTTCTTGGGATACATTAATGTCTTTCCGGTAAGTCAAGTTCCGTTTAACAGGATCAAAAACATACTCCATATTCTGGAGGAATGTGGTCACCCCTGTTTTCTGTATCTTCCTGGAAGTAGGGAATCCATAACTGTCATATCCATAGGTACGAGATAAGGCACCGGAGCGTACCTCGGTAGGTAACCCCATGTCATTCTCTTTCGTGAGCTTAAATATGGATGTTTGGTTATTCAGCTTGGTCTCAACTAAATGACCATTCGCATAATTATAATTCTCGGTTGTCAAAACTCCGGATTGAGACGTATACTTAATAGAGCTTACATTTCCTCCGTTATAGGTATAATCCTTTCGTAAATATTTATTGTCTACCGCCGTCTCTGTCTGGCTCGACAGACGACCCAACGCATCATATACATAATCAATGGAAGTTCCGACAGAAGAAGAGACCTTCGTCAACTCATCGTAGCCATTATAAGTATATGTAGTCGTAAACTCTGGTAAAGTCGCCGTTTTAAGGCGATTATACGTATCATACGTGTAATTGATAACCTTATTATTTGCGTTCGTCTCTTTCAATAGGTTGCCGGATGCGTCATAAGCATAAGTTGTCGTACCAGAGCTAGGATCGCCCAAGCTAGTCCGACGGCCGAAACCATCATAACCAAATGAAGTAGTCACGTTACCCGGTGCGACGATAGAAGAAGGTTGTCCATCCGGACGCAGATTATAGGTAATCGTTCCTGCTGGGTCTACCACAGATATAAGATTGCCCAACGCATCATACGTCCGCTTGACAGAGATTCCATCCTCCACCGTTGTTATACTATTGCCGCTATAACCATGAGTCGTTTTTCTTCCGGAAGGTTCCGATATAGCGGTTAAGCGATCATACGTATCATAACTATAGATATTCCAAGCCGTAGCCGAACTACCGGCAAACGGACGAGAGACTTTTTGCACCCTTCCATAACTATCATAAATTTTATCCGTTTTTAGAAAACTGCCATTAAAACGAGTCTCGGCCGTTCTTACCTCTCTATTCAACGCATCATATACACTTTTAGTAGTAGGTTTACCCGTCACAGAACGGGTTATGGCATACAAAGCGTTTGTCCCTTCCTCCGACCATCCGTAAGATACAGTAGCGGTAGTATTATCAGGGAACGTGACACTTGTCTCCCGACCAAATGGATCATACGTATGCGCCGTAGACTTTCCCCGGTGGTCCTTCTCAGAAGACATACGCCCCTCCGTATTATAAGAAAACTCATTTGCAAGTCCTAATGGGTTTGTCACCTTTTTCAATCGACCGTTCGTATCATAAGCATATTCGGTCTTCAGCCCTTTATCCGAACCATACAAGAATAGCGTCTCTTTTGTGATATTACCCGGAGTATCATAAACATACTCGTAAGTTTTCGCTTTATTTCCATTCTTATAGAACACCTTGCTATTCGCATAGCCGTTCGTATGCGAAGGAATATTCATTCGCTCGGTATAAGTACTGCTATTACGAGTAGTAGTCACGCTCTGATCGGTCAAGAAACCAATAAGATATCCACTCTCTGCCGTATTGTTATAAAATGTGTTCGCCTTTTTTACCGTAATACCCCCAGTGTAAGTGATAGTCTCTTGCGTCGCATTTCCATAAGTATCATATACAAAAGCGGTAGTAGCCGTAATACCCTTAAGCAAGTCCTGCTCTGTCTTATTGCTTAAACGTATCTTGACCGTTTTATTGGCTTGAACATTAACGGCAAAATTATAGGTCAATTTCGCCTCAGGTGAAACCTCACTCTTCAATACGCCATATTTATAAGGATCAAAATATTGCTCCGTAAGCTGCCCTTTCAAATTCGTACGGAATATACTCTCAAATCCCCTAAACCCCAATCCTTGGCGGTGAATAACACCACCTCGGTACGTGAAAGTGAAATTATCAACCCGGCTACCTTTCATATAAGTACTGGAAAAGGCTATGACAGGAATAGACTCTTGAATGTCCACATACGGGAAAACAGCGTTCGCACCCTTAGCATAAGTACCGGAAGATATGGCCTCCTCATTCATCAACAGGTATGTGTTCTTTTCGACCACTCCCAAACTATTCGCCATACCCGTGGCCAAAACGCCTTTATTGTCATTCCTCTTGAATGAATATTTTGTAACCACTCCATTCTTCAAGCTGACCAATTGACTAAAATAATTATGACTGTTTATATTAGTCGGGATCAAGATTGATTTCGATGTATAATTTTGGGCACATTCAACCGAACCCACGTTATTTTTCTTAGCGAGGTAAGTGAAGAAACCGGAGCTATGATACCGGATCAAGTCTGTCATACCATCCCCGTTTACATCTTGTAGCAAAAAGCCATCCGTAGAAATCCCCGAGTTTTGAGTACCGGCAAACGTGGATTTATAAAATTGTCCATCTCCCATCGAGTTATAAGCGGCCCACGTATAGACTGGATCCTTTTTTTTCGGAGATACCAGCAAATCCATAAGCCCATCTCCGTTGATCTCCCCCAGCAACAGCGAGCGATCTTTTAGATCCACCTTTTTTAATCCGGTATAAGTAGAGACTTTTCGGCCCGTCCAAGTACTACCGGAAACATCAAAAGTATATATATTTATCCCGGAGTCATTAATAAGAGCGATGTCACTTTTCCCGTCTCCATCATAATCTAATACCAGAAGTCTATCTGTTTTCTGAAATGCGTCCTCAGGATCAGGCTGCTCCGTGCCTACAAAATTAACGTTATAGGGAAACAAGTAACTCTGATATAAGACCTTACCACTTTCCAAATCAAATATATAGCATTTAGAGGTCTTACTGGTCTCTCCAAAAGGATGATGGCAAGAGACCGCTAGTACTTCCTGTTTTCCATCCCCATTGAAATCCCCTGTATAATAAAACTTAGGATGTATGCTCTTTGCCCCATCCGCATCGGTCAATACGGTCGGGAAATTAAAAGTCCGTGTATATTTAGATACCAATCCCACAGTCAAACTGGCCCTATATACACGGAAAGTCACTTGATCATTATCACCGGAAACGCCATTGTTTACTTTTATGATATGCTCTTCTTGCTTTCCCTCCAAATCCGCACAAAAGATATCGATAAAATTAGCTCCGGTCGTAAGATTGGGCATGGGGGAAGCGTACTCGCTATTCAATCCGGCATAAAGATAGATTTTCTCTTCTCCGGTGAATTTATTGTCATATCTATTCTGGGAATGCTGAAAAGCCGTCGAATGTCTGTAATGCTCCCAATAGGGATTCTCATTAGGCAAAGAGATCAAACCATCTGCCCCCGACGCATAATCATACCTTCCTTTCACTACCTTGATACGAGCAGGATCCGTTGATTCATACCAATTATATAGCTGTGTGACAGAACCATTATCATAAGACCCATCTGTTATGCCTTCTCCATAGTAAAGCTTTATAGGGTTCAGAGATTGCCCGGAGGCGGAATAATCTATCTGGCTTAAAACTGAGCTATTGTTCTGGTTTTTATAGCTCAAGCTATACGTACAAAGCGCAGTAGAGCCTAATTTACTGATGATTTTAGCCAGCAAGTAGCTTTCCCCTGTCTTAAGCCCTCCTATAAAAGAGACCAAGGGGTCCGGTCGTGAGGCTTGATACTGAAATTCCACAGAGGCACCATTATAAGCAACTTTTGTCAATCTGTAATGGTTTTCTTGCTCGACATAAGTATATAGGATCTGATTATTTCGCAAGTCAGACAAAGAAACTATCGGATAAAAGATCTTATTGCTTGTATTTGAGGCATATCCAAATATGCCCTTGGTTCCATTAGGATAAAATACCTCAAAATATTTCACGACATCGCCGGACAAAAAAGCTTTTACTTTTATATTGCCTTGCTCGGACTCATAATTAATAGTTGTCGCATTCTCTGAGATCTTTATAAGACGCATCCCGTCTAACACGAACGCATCCGCTTTCGTACGTAAAGCTCCTTGGGGCTTACCATCATAATAAATATTCCTACTCGTACGCATGATCGATTGCACACCGCCAATACCCCATCCAATACCAACGATGCCATTTCCTTGCTGGCTATTATAAGCCAATGATAATTGGGGTTCAAATCCATTTATACCCGGATAAACCTGTATGGGAACCGTATAGGTTTTAGCTCCAGTCGGGGAAACACCTGTTTGTATCGGTATCTCTCCTACAGCTTTCGATTTATCTATTGTAACTGTAGTCGGAACGTAAGTATTATCAGATATGGCTTTAGGAACAAAAGCCTGAGGTTGCTGTGAAAACCTTTCCGGATTTTCTGCAGTTTTCGCTATAACCGGAGGATATAAAGCCTTCAATAAAGAATCCTCATAAGCCTTGTAATCACTTTCCTTCCAATCGAAAAATTGATTATTCTCAGCAACTCCTTGGGCACATAAATAAGAAGATGGGGACATAAACATGATAAATATCCCTATCGTATATAAATATATTAATTTCATCTATAAGTATACTTAAATTATATTTTGATCAATCCTCCTCTTGGTCTACGGGAACGGCCTCCAAAGATGAAGCCATCGCACTAAATTGCCGTGTTGTTCTATTTCCTGACGCATCATAAGTATAAGTAAATATCATTTGTTGGGATTGCCTAATATTCAAAATTCCGCCAGACTTTACCTCAAAAGGCCCATTAATCGTAATTTGCGCCGGAGCGGAAAGAGATAAATTACCATTACTTGCCACGGTTACATTTTGGACAGCCAACGTATTACAGCCCAAAACTGATACACTTGATGAAACTGTCTGATTTGTATAAGTACTCACACAGCTTCTCGTGTCAACCTCTTGTGATGATAACGGGGAAAATAAGCAAGTCAAAACGATACATGTAAAAAAGACGATTCTCTCTTTCATATCAAAGAATTTATGATTCTGTTATTTCTATTTTTAATTCCTTGAGATTACAGACTTACATACTTCTTCAAAGTATCCGCTTTCTTCCCATCCACAAAAAGAGTATAAATAAACGTTCCATAACCAAGTTCCGAACGGCTTACTTCTACCACATTACTACTTCCATTATCCAACTTAATAACTTTCACGGGTTTACCTGTGACATCAAATATCTGTAGACTAGCAGACACAAACGTCGCCGGTAAGGTATAAGAGACAGAAGCACCTTCCCTATTATATAATTTTGCGCCATCCAGAGCACTTATATTACTTGTGGAAGTCGTGTTCGAACGTAATTGAGATTGTACCTCCGGCGATAGTAGAGCTTGCAAATTATCAATCACCTCATTCTGTTGTTGGATCGTTTGTTGCATCTCCTTGATACTTTCTACGATAAGCGGAATAAAACCTATATAATCTATAGACATCATCCCGTTTTCATCCGTTTGTACAAGTTCGGGTAATACCTTTTGTATGTCTTGAGCCAAAAAACCAATTCGTTTACGACTAGCCTCCGCTGCCTCTCTTCGATCTATCTCTGCTTGGATTTGTTTGTCTCTATTTATCTTTGCGATAGTAGCGGCATCCATAATCTCCTCTGAATCGGAGGAACTTCCCGATATCCCATTATCCAATGTGGCAGAGAACTTAGACTCATCCTGCTCCCTATTCTCCTCAAGTGTAGAGAGGTTGTATGAATAAGAGACCCCATTCACTTGCTCTAAAAGAGCTAATGGATTTTGCAGCGACTCTACATTTTCCTTCAAGCGAGCGTCTGAAGTTATATTCACTCCATTCACACGAAGATTCGTATTGAACACGAAATTAGTATTACTAGCCGGATTGTAATACGCCACGACATTGTTAGCATAACCATTTGTAGTCATATAAATACCCAATTTCCCATGCAACCAAAGTTGATCCGTATCCGTGGTTCCATATTCTCCAGCAAACACATTCCAACCTTGATTCGCATATTGTCCAAAATCACCAAATGTTAATTTCGAACCTGCGCGTGCATCCCCTATCCGACCATATATCTGCATAGAGGTTACATTTCCTAAGTCCTCATTATTGTCTTTTAAAAGGCCTGCTTGTACTCGTCCATTTGAAAGAACCCGGAGTTGAGCATTTGCGTTTGATACTAAACTAATTAAAATTAAGAAAGAAAAAAGTCTTGTTGTTTTCATATAAGTTGTTCTAAAATATAAATAGATAAACATTCAAATAATACTTCTAAGGAACCCTGTACCATATCCAAACAATTGCGTAAAAGAGGCTATTACGGATAGCGATCCTACACGTAAATCACATTTATTGCGGAACATTGCGTCTACAAACAATAAAAGGGCATAAATAATAAGAGGCACCAGAAACAAGCGGAAAAAGAATGAACTGATAACCAATAGACAGACTGAAAACGTGAATAATGCCGGTAAGCAATGTACCAATTTCAATGAGCCGGGATGTTTCCGGTTCAACGCGATCCGGGCCTCCCCCGAATGACGCACCTGACGGAAGAACTGCATGAGATCCGTCCGCCTTTTATGATAAACCCATGCCGAAGGAAATAGCCGGGTCCGATAACCAGCCTCCATGATCCGTATGCTAAAATCAATGTCCTCACCATATCGCATGCCGGAAAAACCGCCCAGACGCTCATATACATCCCGCCTTATTCCCATATTAAAACTACGGGGATAAAATTTATCCAACTTTTTCTTCCCGCCGCGGATACCACCGGTCGTCAGGAATGAGGTCATGGCGTAATTGATCGCCTTCTGGATCGGGGAAAACGAGGCATGCGCCTTATCCGGACCACCGAACGCATCCACCGGATAATGATTCAACGAGTCGTGTATATGCTCAAGCCATGTAGTTGGCAATACCACATCCGAATCTAGTATTAACAAATACTCGCCACGCACTTGCCTAGCGCCATGATTACGCGCCATACCCGGGCCGGAGTTCGAAATCACATAATAATGAAGATCCAACCGCCCTTGGTATCGCCCAACAATCTCTTTCGCTGGTATCTCCGAACCATCCTCCACCACGATAACCTCAAAATGGACATAGGTTTGCTTGCAAAGGCTTGATAACAGATCATCAAGCTCATCCGGCCTGTTATAAACAGGAATAATAATGGAGTATAAACGCATATCTTTTGTATAAAAGTCTAGTACAAATGTAGACTCATTTTCATACATAGTCAAGGAACACACATGGACAAATCAAGACCAGATAGCACTGATAATCAATAAATTAAAAACACGCATATGGACATCCCCTGTTTTTAGTACTCTTTGAGATATTGATCTAGCAAGAAGCTTACGTCGGAAGGCATTCGTTTGCTTTTTTTGATTCGCTGTTTGATTCGCTGTTTCTGTTTGGATACAGACTCGGGGAGAGAGTTAGCAAAAACAGCTATTTGGGAAGAACTGAACCCCATCTTGATTAAACAGCAATATCGCTTATCTAATTCAGAGAAATCGGGGAAATCTTTCTCTAACCGTGTATAGAACTGATGGTATTGCAAGTTTGTCCAGTTTATGATTAATGACCAATCTGCATCCTTCAGATATCTAGGATGCTCTTTTAGGTCTTTCAATTTATCGAAATAAGGCAATTGCTCATCTAGTTTCTTATATGAGGATTTCAGTAGCTCTTCATATTTCTCTATCTCTTTATGGGACTCCGCATTTTGATCCAATAAACTTTTATTCTCTGAAACAATCTCATCGATTTCCTGCTGTTTATTATTTAACGTGGCGATCAATTGCTCATTTTCCTTTATACGATTCTCATTCTCTTTTATCGATTCCTTGTAAATTCGTATTTGCTCTCTAGCATGCGCTAAAGATTTTTCCTTCCGCAATACACGATATTGATAGACGATTATAAGAATCAACAGAACCGCAGTGACAAACAAGCCGATTATCTCTTGATTCGTTTTTTCTAGTTTTAGCTGGTTATTTATGTTCAACAATCTCTCATGATCATACCGAGCCTGAATTTCAGCCAATTCTCCAGCATGATTTATTACCTGTAGCGAATCTGAGTAAATAAGATATTGGTTATTATATTCTATGGCCTCCTTGTAAAGTTTTTGTTCTACACATATATAATATAACACCTCATAGGCTTCATTTAGCGTATATAAATTGTCTGTTTCTAACGATTTCTGAAAGTAAACCTTTGCAGAGTCTAGTTGCCCCAAACTCCAAAAAGCACTACCTATCTTGTAATATACTTGAGGAAGCTTATGTAAGGAAGATATTTGTAAACATAAGTCAAGCTCTTTTCTAGTGTAATGTAAAGCTTTTTCTCCTTGACTTAATTTATTATAAACAACGCCTAGCTCTCCCATAGCCATAGCTTCGAGCTCTATATTACCTAACCTTTGAGCATTATCTAATGATTTACCAAAATAGAACAAGGCACTATCCATTTCATTTTTATGCACATAAGTTCTTCCCAGCTCCGATAGAGCATAAGATATCCGTTCTCCATTTCCTGATCGTAATGCGTATTGATAAGCATCCTTTAATTGTACCAACGATTCTTCATAAAGATCTTGATAACGATACGTATTTCCTAATGATTGGCAAATCAGATAAGTAAAAAGCGGCTCATCCAACTTTGTCATCATTTCTTTAGATTTTAGAAAGAAAGGCATCGCTTCCGTTATTTTTTTCTGATCCTTCAATAACTGTCCCTTATAATAATACGTTTGCGCCATTCTTTTCAAATTTCCCTCCTTCTCGAAATAATCCATCGCATCTTGAACCAACTTATCCGAGGAAGGGATATTCAACGAATCCGGAAGGCGTTTACCATATACCTTATCCCGGGCTTGTGCCAACAATAGTGCCCAAGTAGCATAGTTCTTTCCGCTTGAAAGTGATGATTGAGGCATAGAACGTAATATAGATAGAGCGCTATCCGGATGCTCCCACATAACAGATTCCGCACGAGATAATTCCGCAGGTAATGGTTTTTCTTGGCGCATACAAGAAAAAAGGGTAGCGAAAAGTAGCAAAGTCAGTCCTAGTGTTCTCTTCATTTAGATTACAGTTTACAACTTAAACGCAAGTTATAAAATTTATTTTATAAATACCACTAAAATATTTGTTTTTCAATAGTGATTTTGAGATACAATCAGCCAGTAGGGAGATGCGGCACACTACGTATCTACTAGTTGTATTATGTATTTAAAATATTAGCATATAAGCATTTGCAGTTTTTATGGTAAAAAACAAAAGTTTATCAAGCAGAAAACTTTTGTTTCCCTATATAGAAACTAAAGTTTCTTCAGCACGAAACTTTTGTTTTCCCTAATAGAAACTACTTTTACATATATAGGCACTACGACACACGAACCTAAACGATAATTTGGTTTCTTGCGTTTTCTATCAAAACATGGTAGATAAAGAATGATAATTGTAGATATTTTCTATCTACAACCACTATATAAGATGTTTATTTATAAGGCATATAAGAAGGAATTGTAGATGTGGTAGATATTAAGTGTTTTTTATTAACTGGTAATTTATGGAACTCGATTATATAATCCAACAAGTTCTTGTAACTTTGCAGCCATTTTAATTGAAATCCCGATTGAATATGAAGAACAAATACGAGGCTAGGCTAGGTACGGAACGTATGCTACCGCTGGTTTTCAAAATGGCGCTTCCGGCGGTAGCGGCCCAATTTGTCAACTTACTTTATAATATCGTAGATCGTATCTATATCGGGCATATTCCCGAGATCGGGACAAACGCTTTGGCCGGTATAGGGGTGACCACCTCCATCGTGATCTTGATCTCTTCTTTCTCCGCTATCGTGGGAGCGGGCGGTTCGCCGTTAGCGGCTATCGCTCTCGGACAGGGCGACCGGGAACGGGCCGGAAAAATAGTGGGAAATGGATTTATATTGCTTATCCTATTTACTATATTCACTTCCCTCATCACCTATACCTTCATGGAACCGATCCTGCTTTTTACAGGAGCATCAAAATATACGTTAGGATATGCGGTGGATTATCTCTCTATTTATTTACTGGGCACTCTGTTTGTCGAGATATCCACGGGCTTGAATGCCTTTATCAACGCACAAGGGCGTCCGTCTATCGCTATGTGCTCGGTTTTGATCGGGGCTTTATTGAATATCGTATTAGACCCTATCTTCATTTTCTGGTTGGATATGGGGGTAAAAGGCGCCGCGCTCGCCACGATCCTATCGCAAGCTTGCAGTGCCATATGGGTATTGAGCTTCCTTTTCTCAAGACGTGCCTCCTTGCCTTTGGAAAGGCGGTATATGAGACTGGACCGAAGAATCGTACTCTCGATGTTCGCTTTGGGAATTTCTCCGTTCATCATGGCCAGCACGGAGAGTCTGGTGGGTTTCGTCTTGAATAGTAGTTTGAAAAATTTTGGTGATATCTATGTGAGCGCATTGGCTATCTTACAGAGTGCCATGCAATTCGCTAGCGTACCGCTGACCGGTTTCGCCCAAGGATTCGTACCGATCATAAGCTATAATTACGGACATGGAGACAAACAGCGGGTGAAAGATTGTTTTCGTATCGTGCTAATCGTTATGTTCTCTTTCAACTTGATACTCATGCTATTCATGATCTTATTCCCCTCAACCGTAGCCTCCGCTTTTACAAGCGACGAGGAGTTGATCGATACCGTCCGTTGGGTCATGCCCATCTTCTTGCCGATGATACCTTTTTGCATTGTGTTTGTCCTCCTGTAAAGGTTATTGGTTGGCATCGCACGTCACTGCCAACATGACCCCTCGGGAAACGAGGGCATCGAATTTGATCGAGTGTCTTTTACAGCTTGATCTCGATGTCCACGCCAGCGGGGAGCTGGAGGCTCATCAGAGCCTCGACCGTCTTGTTGGACGGCTTCAGAATGTCGATCAGACGCTTATGAGTGCGGCTCTCGAACTGCTCGCGGCTATCCTTGTACTTGTGGGTAGCGCGCAGAACGGTAACGATCTCACGATCGGTGGGCAGGGGGATGGGGCCGGAGACAGTGGCGCCGGTGCGCTTGGCGGTGTCGACGATTTCGAGAGCCGACTGGTCGATCAACTTGTAGTCATACGCCTTGAGGCGGATGCGAATGCGCTGAGACTGCATTTCGTATTCCTGTAAAAAAAGAACAGATAAAAGAACAGAGGGAGCGGAGTATACACCCCGCTCCCTCGAGCGATCAAGTCAAATTACCGAAAAAATTCGATTATTCGATGACAGCGGCAACGACGCCAGCGCCGACGGTGTGACCGCCTTCGCGGATGGCGAAGCGGAGACCCTGTTCCATGGCGATCGGGCAGATGAGCTTGACAGTCATCTGGATGTTGTCGCCAGGCATGACCATTTCAACACCTTCCGGCAGTTCGATCGTGCCCGTAACGTCCGTCGTACGGAAGTAGAACTGCGGACGATAGCCCTTGAAGAACGGGGTGTGACGGCCGCCTTCTTCCTTCGTCAGGACGTAGACTTCGCCCTTGAAGTGGGTGTGCGGGGTGATCGTACCCGGCTTGGCGAGAACCTGGCCGCGTTCGACGTCTTCACGCTTCGTACCACGGAGAAGGATACCGACGTTGTCACCGGCTTCGCCTTCGTCCAGGAGCTTGCGGAACATTTCGACGCCCGTGCAGGTCGTCTTCGTCGTCGGCTTGATACCGACGATTTCGATTTCGTCGCCAACGCGGATGACACCACGTTCAACACGACCCGTCACAACCGTACCACGGCCGGAGATCGAGAACACGTCTTCGATCGGCATAAGGAACGGCTGGTCCACGGCGCGTTCCGGCGTCGGGATGTAGGAGTCGAGCTGGTCAGCGAGGGCGAGGATGGCCGGTTCGCCGATCGGGGACTGGTCGCCTTCGAGAGCGAGCTTGGCGGAACCCTTGACAATGGGGATCGTGTCGCCCGGGAAGTCGTAGTTGGACAGAAGGTCACGGACTTCCATTTCGACGAGTTCGAGAAGTTCTTCGTCGTCGACCATGTCGCACTTGTTCAGGAACACGATGATGTACGGAACACCGACCTGACGGGCGAGAAGGATGTGTTCGCGCGTCTGGGGCATCGGACCGTCAGCAGCGGAGCACACGAGGATGGCGCCGTCCATCTGGGCAGCACCGGTAATCATGTTCTTCACGTAGTCAGCGTGACCCGGGCAGTCAACGTGAGCATAGTGACGGGTGGCCGTTTCGTATTCAACGTGAGCGGTGTTGATGGTGATGCCGCGGGCCTTTTCTTCAGGAGCGGCGTCGATCTGGTCATAAGCCTTGGCTTCGCCACCGAACTTCTTGGAGAGGATCGTGGTGATAGCAGCCGTCAGCGTGGTCTTACCATGGTCCACGTGACCGATCGTGCCCACGTTAACGTGGGGCTTGGTACGTTCAAACTTACCCTTGGCCATCTTTGGCTCCTGAACAAGCTCCCAGCTCCCGGGAAGGAACTGGAATTATTTAAAGAGAAGGAAAAAAAATTAGTGGTGCCCATGATGCGGATCGAACGCATGACCTCTCCCTTACCAAGGGAGTGCTCTACCACTGAGCCACATGGGCACGCTTCATGGAGCGGGTGAAGGGAATCGCAGGAGGAGTTGCTCCATCTGGATCTAGTGTCCTTCCGCGCTGCATTTGAGAAATTCGCTTTGCGAAAGTTTCGCTGGTGGAGAGGGATGGATTCGAACCATCGTAGGCGTAAGCCAACAGATTTACAGTCTGCCCCCTTTAGCCACTCGGGCACCTCTCCGTAACGAGGATTTGAATTATGCAGACGTCTTTTCGAACTGTCAATAGCACTTCTTCAAAAAGGCTTAAATTCCGTATTACTACTTAAAAACAATCCCCTTCCCCTAAGATCTCATGCGTATACACTAGACAAACAACCGCATTCACAACCGCCTGCAGGGCCCCGCGTCAATGCCTTCGCTCGACTCGATCATCACCTTCAGCACGCTTGCCGCGCTCGTACAGTTCGGCATCATCATCAGCGTCATCCTGCGCGTCATGCTCACGCGCCACCCGCCCGGATCAGCGTTTGCGTGGATTCTCATCACCACACTTCTCCCCTACTTCGGCTTCATCCTCTACCTTCTCTTCGGCGAACGTCCGATCGGCCAACTCCGAGCCACGCGTTTTCGCAAGCATCTCGCGCACCTTAAGGAGCTCTCGCGCCAGAAGCTCACTCCTACGGGGCCGCTGCCGCGCCACCTCGCCAGACACCGCACGCTCATACATCTGGCGACCCGCATGGGGAACCTTCCCGTAACGTCGGGCACCGAAATCAGGCTTCTCTCCTCCTCAGACGACACGTTCGCCGCCATCATCAGCGACATTGAAGCCGCCTGCAGCTCAATCGACATGGAGTTCTACATCTGGCATCCGGGCGGCGAGGCCGACAAGGTGGCCGCCTCGCTCCTCAAGGCCCATGAGCGCGGCGTGCGCGTGCGCATTCTCGTCGACGACTTCG
>ENA-OOSX01000851-OOSX01000851.1-human-gut-metagenome-genome-assembly--contig:-NODE-851-length-14565-cov-2.901378_pt1 | contig 14565 bp, 6 predicted proteins | sample MGYA00241315_ERZ501225 | MGnify/ENA primary metagenome ERZ501225 (study PRJEB25962, sample SAMEA2042496) | human gut metagenome | biome: human gut; feature: human-associated habitat; material: faeces... | reverse complement strand
TTGGGTACTGAGTAATATTGCTGCTATATATTTTACTTTCATAATCTTATTCATTTAAAAGTTAACACTTAATCCGATAGTATATGTACGAGCTTGAGGAGGTGTTAAATAAGTCACATTCAAACTCAAATTCCTCTTCTGAGCTGAATCGACATCACGCATAATCTCAGGCTCACCACTATATTTATTATAGTATTCACTAAATAAAGTCAATAAATTAGTTGCTTGAGCATATAATCGAATATCCCTTATATTAAACTTCTTGATTCTAATACCTTTGAAAGTATAACCCACATTTACATTTTTTAAACGTAAGAATCCCGCATCATGTAGATATTCAGTTGTATTTCTCGCCAGTTCAATGCCACTTTTTCCTAAACTTACCCGAGGTACATCTGTCACATCACCAGGTTTCTGCCATCTATCAAGAACATTACTTTTCAGATTCCAAGTGCCAACATTATTCATCTGAAATTTCTCACCATCGTCATAAATATTGCCGCCTATTTGGAATGTAAACATAAAACCGAAATCCCAGTTCTTATATGTAAACGTATTATTCAAACCTCCTACAAAATCGGAATAAGGATGGCCTACAGGCTGACGATCTCTATCCGCATTATATTCTTTAGTTTCACCAACCGGTTTCTTATTCTCATCAAGCATTTCATAAACAGGCATACCATCCTGAGGATCAACACGTAGAACCTTAACCAAATAGTTTACGCCAATAGGCTGTCCCACTAACACACGTGTATCACCTTCTCCACTTAATGCGTCTGGTCCTGCATTACCAACATCCAAAACCTTATTCTTATTATAGCTGATATTAAAATCAGTAGTCCATGTAAAATCTCTATTTGTAATATTCACGGATTTAATATTAAACTCCACACCCGTATTTCTGACTTTTCCGATATTTGCCAAGAATGCCGTATATCCCACAGATGCTGGAACACTTACATTCAAAAATAGATCTTTGGAATTCTTATTATAAAATCCGATTTCACCTGAAATCCGATTTTTTAAGAAACCATACTCCAAACCTACATCAAAAGTAGAGGTTGTTTCCCACTTCAAATCTGGGTTTTTCAAAGAATTGATATACCAATAATTATCCCCTACATACAATTGATTCGTATTCACGCTAACTGCCCCCCATTGCGCATAGTTAGGGATTTCCGCATTACCAGTAATACCAAAACCTGTTTTCAATTTCAACAAGCTTACAACCTCGTTATCTTTTAAAAAGTCCTCTTCCGTGATCATCCAACCAATAGAAGCCGCAGGGAAATTACCAAATTTATTATTCTCCCCAAATCGTGACGAACCATCTCTACGGAAAGTACCAGTGAACATATAACGGTCTTTAAATGTATAATTTATACGTCCGAAAAAGGATATAAATGAGAAATCTTGATTAGGATAGCTCGTAAAAGTCTTATTCGTTTCATCATAAGCCGGATTATTAAATAACCAATCTTCTTTTCCTTGCTCAAATACGACATTCGTATAATTCGATACTCGTGTAGATTTCAATGCTTCTGTTCCCAACAAGAAATGAAAACGATGTTTTTCATTAATCGACAAGCTATAATTCAAGAGTGCTTTCGCATTCCAATTTGTCTCATAACGATTTGTCACATTACTATTCGGTTTTGTTGATAATTCTTTCGTTCGTAAATAATTAGACTCATTATCTCGATAATCTATATTACCTTCTAGCCGCAATGACAATCCTTTGATTATCTGTAAGTCAGCATATAAACTTGCCATTGTACGTTGGGTAAATATTCTACGTCTTTTCTCATTTGCCTCCGTCACCGGATTTGTTGATTTAGGAAAAACATAATAACTACCATCCGAATTATAGGCTGGGAAATAAGGCAAAGCCGTACTTATGGCACGTCCCCAACCACCATCCCAACTTGAAGGAGTGGGTCGATGATCCGTGTGAGAGAAACTAAAATTTCCACCTATTTTTAAAATGTTTATAGGCTTATAATCAATATTAAGGCGTACGCTCGTCCTTCCGAAATGATCATTCACCAAATATGAATTCTCTTCTACATTAGAAACCCCTAAATAAGTCTGTATTTTCTTATTACCCCACGATACCGATAAATCATTGTAGGTAGAAATTCCTGTTCTCGTAATAAGATCTTGCCAATCCGTATTATTTAATAAAGCTTGTTCTTCTGAATAACCACCGGGATATGATGATACAGTAGAAGGATCTGTCGCACCAGAGGGATTAAACTTATAATCATTTTCCAATGCTTCTTTATAAATATCCAGATAATCTTTAGTTTCCAACATATCAACTTTCCTATTAGTTGTTGAAAATGCAACTTTAGAACTAAAATTTATTTGAGGTTTTCCTGATTTACCACGTTTAGTTGTTATTAATACTACACCATTGGCGCCACGCGAACCGTAGATTGCTGTGGCAGAAGCATCTTTGAGTACAGTGAAGGATTCTATATCCTCAATATTGAGTTCATTCATACTGCGTTCAAATCCGTCGACTAAAATCAAGGCACTTGAACCTGCTCCGAATGTCGAGATACCGCGAATCCAGAATTCGGAAATATTATTTCCGGGCTGTCCGGAAGTTTGGCGAGCCATTACACCTGCTATGTTACCTGCCAAAGCATTAGTAATGCTTGATGTGGAAGTCTTCAGTGTATTTATATCCACATTGGTAACGGCACCGGTCATCGTTATTTTTTTCTGTGCACCAGTACCTGTTACCACTACTTCATCCAAAGCAGTGGCAGTGGCTTCTTTCATTATGACCTTGATTGTTCTTTGTTCTTTTATCAGGACTTCCTGTTTTTCGAAACCGATGAAAGAGAAAACGAGTCTGTGGTAGGGTTCCATCTTGATTTTGAACTTGCCGTCTATGTCGGTGATGGCACCTAATCCCGGGATGTCTTTGATGATTACGTTGACACCAATTAATGGTTCTTTGGACTCGTCTGTCACGAGACCTTCAACCTCTATTCTGTTTGTTTGTACCTCTACCGAACTGTTTTGAGCATACACGCTGCATGTGCAACAGAACAGGAGGAGCAAGTTAAAAATATATTTTTTCATTCGGAATGTGTTTTTATAGTTATTCTATAGAAATGGTACGGATGCTGTGATTTTCTCTATCGGCGATGTAGAAAGTCTGTGTTTCTTCATCGTAAGCGATGCCGCATGGATTATCAAAGCGTGCTTCCGTTTTTAATTCTCCGTCAATATTGCCAGATACCTTGTTGTCAGAAGAGACACTGCCTCTTCCTGCAAAAAGAGATACGTTACCGTCGGGAGTAATTTTAAAGATGCAATGGTTTCCTCTGTCGCATATATAATAATCATAAATGTTTCCGTCCGGACGAGGATTTTTTATGTATTCTTCATTCTTCACAAATGTGCCTTGGTAAGGTTCCTGAAAACGGGCACTCGGACCGGGCGAGGGACTGTACCCGGCTTCTCCTTCTCTACCGGCAAATGTGGTTGGCTTCTGAAATTCATTGGTTACTTTATTATATTGGGATACCAAAATACAGTTACGGCCTGTGATATACATAAATCTTCCATCCGGATGGATACACATAAAAGTACCGGAATCACTATTTTCGTATACACCAAATAATTCTACTCCTTTTTTGCCACCGGTCGTAGGATCGTGAACAGCTTTTTGAAGTCCTCCTTTCCAATAGGTGTTGTAGTAAAGTGATTTATTTAGGGCGCAGTAAACATTGTTATATCCTGTGCGGTCATAAACATAGGGGTGGGCTTTTCTGAATTCTTCAGATCGCAGAATGTAAGCAATTTCACGGTTGTCTTTACTGCTGCTTCCATGGTCATCTGATACGAAAAGCGTGTCTCCGGTTGCATCGAAAGACATGAATTGCATATTCCTAAATCCTCCCTGGCCATTAGTAAGAAGAGTTGAGACTTCTTTTGCTTCCAGATTGATTCGACGTATAGGACCGCCTTGACCATTAATAATTAAGCATTTCTCAATACCAAATGTGTCCATTAATAGCCATTGAGGATTTCCGAATCTTGCTTTTTCAAAGTTTCCGTCTACGTCAGATGAATTTCCATTTTCGTCTTCGCTACCAACAAGAGTACTCACTGAAGGCTGTAGAGTATAATTGAACTTCTTTTCAAATTCATATTCTATAGGTGAGGTTTTTCCGTCGGCACTTTCGATTTTTATTTTAATATTACCATCGAAAGCTTTCGGCGGGACTATACAGTAAATTTCGGTGTTGGTGCAGCCGATAGTTGTCGTGTATTGTCCACCTATTGTGATGTGGATTTTTGAGGGATCAGTCCCAAAATTATCTCCATAAATATGGATTTGAGTACGAAGACTCCCATGATCGGGGGTAAAGTCTGAGAAAACAACCGGTTTAGACGGGTCGTATCCATTGGAACCAATTTTGTCGTCCTGACAGCCGATAAGGCATACGGTCAGAATCAACACCAGTGCCTTATACCAATAGAGGCATCTTTTTTCATGTGTTTTTCTTTTCATATAGTTTTTTTAATTAAGAGTAAAATATTAATATTTTTTATTTTAGAGCTCATATAATGAGGAGAGCGTTAGTTTATAAGTTCACCTCGATACCTTCCACAAGATTGCCACTAGCTTGGCAAACGCCTTGGTCTGTGAGAACTTTGACAATAGCCATATCTTTGTTTTCTGTTTTAAATTTGCCTTTTTCGCTAGTCAACTTTACTATAACTTTGTCGCCTTGTTTTTCGGCTTTGAAGGTTTGTTGGCTGTAATCTCCCTTCTTGAATGCCCAGCCATCTCCTGCATCCCAGTACATTGATCCATCGGCTTTTCCTTGTTCATCCAGACAAACCAATAATGTGAGCGGATCTAATGAGTTTTCTGTGGTATTTTGAATGATCTTTCCGGTAGGAATAATCGAACCGCCACGTATCTTCATCTTTGCTTGATATTTATCACTGTTGTCACCTTTAACTAGTGATAGTTCTTTCCAAATGCCTTTCGGCAGTGCAGGCTGCTTAGCGTATGCCGGAATAATAAGCAGGTTGTTACCAATCAGGAATGCTTCTTCTTCGGCACGCAACGACAAGTCTTTAGGGTCGGCGAAAAAAACAGGTCGCATGATGGGCATACCATTTGTTGAGGCTTCGTGCAGCAGAGTATAATAATAGGGGAGAAGGATGTATCGACGTTCTAATGCTATTCGTGCGGCATTTTCTACTTCTTGCCCAAATGCCCATGGCTCCTTGTTGTTTGTTCCTGCACAAGCGTGACCACGTGAGAATGGATAGAAAGCACCTACACCAATCCAGTTGCCGAATAAATCGGCATCAGCATTAAATAGAAAGCCACCGATATCCGAACCGCTGAATGGTTGGCCGGATAATCCCAAAGTTAAAGACATGGGTATTGACATTTTCAGATGGTCCCACCAGGAGCCATTATCACCGGTCCAAGTGGCTGCATAGCGCTGACCACCTAAGAAATTAGAACGAGTAAGAATAAACGGTCGCCTTTCGGGGCGGGTTTCCAGTATGCCTTCTCTGGATGCTTTAACCATTAGAAAACCATAAACATTATGATATTGTAGATGTGTTCCTGCAGGCAATTTACCTCCTCCGCGGTGGAGATTATCTTCCGGCATTGTTTTGTTGGGAGTGTCATTGATTTGTGGCTCATTTACATCGTTCCAAACACCGTCTACTCCTTGTGCCATGAAATCTTTATATAAGTTCCTCCACCATTTATTTACTTTAGGGCATGTGAAGTCTGGGAACGCTGCCGCTCCTGGCCAGGCATCACCATGAAAGTTCTTTCCGTCTGCAGTTTTTACCCAAACGTCATTTTCAGTTCCTGATTTATAAACGAAGTAGTTGGGGTCAACTTTTGCTCCAGGATCAATCATCCATGCAGAATGGAAGCCGCGTATATGTAAATCGCGATTAACAGCCTTAGGATTGGGAAAACTTTGTGGGTTAAATGTGAAAATACGATATCCATCCATGTAGTCAATGTCCATCCAGATAACATCGCATGGTATTCTTTTGTGTCTGAAAGTGTCTGCAATCTCAATTACGCGACTGTCTGGTGAATAAGAGAAGCGACTTTGTTGATAACCTAATGCCCAGCGGGGAATCATCGGCATAGTGCCTGTTAGTTCCGATAGTCCGCGAACTACAGCTTGTGGAGATTCTCTGTCAATAATAAACACCCGAAAAGGTTCTCCCTCACTTCTTAGTTCAATTTTCTCATTTGTACTACTTAATTCAGCTTTCCATGTGGTATCGAATAAAATACCGAAAGCTGTTCCGTCTTTTCTAACTCCCATCATCCAAGGATGTGATTGATATAGGCGTGTACCATTATCTACACCGTAGGCGCCGGAATCTGTATTCCAGAGCTTGATTGTTTTACCATTTCTTAGAAGAGAACCGGTTACTTCACCACCTCCGTAGATACTTGTGCCTTCCGGTATTGTAAGTGATGCATTAGCTTTACCATCTGTGAGGGAGAATTCGGGAATAAGTATCCAATCGGCAGGGAGTATGCCTCTCTCACGTGGTTCTTTTTCAATTGCGAACGAAGGTACTTTCTTTGCGTCAAAACCTTCTGGGATAAACTTGGCAATGCCGTCTCCAACCAATACGCTTTGTTTGATGGATACTTTCTGTGTTGCTGCGTCTGCCAATAGAGGCAAAGCAGTGAGCAAATATATTGCTACTGTTTTAATAAGGGTATATTTCATGTTTTAATAATTTTAGTTGTCATTCTTTCTAGAAAAATTATTGGATAGTGGCAAGGCGGGCGTACATTTCTATCATGGCAGCTTGTGTTAGCAACCATTTTTTGTCATCTTTGCTTTTGCCGCTTAAATCTGTATTAAATAATCCTTTATCATCCCGGGCGTACATCCAAGCATGGTTTAAACTTTTATCGAAAGCGTTGATATATGTTTTATTCTTATCTATATGATAGAGTTCGATAAAGCCTCTTAACATTACCGCAGTAAACCAGATATCTCCTTGCTTTAGCATTTTAAAGCTTTCTCCTGTAGTTGTTGTAAAGTCTGTGAAAAAATAGTTATAGCATTCTTTAGCTATATTTTGTGCATCTTTCAGGTAGAGAGGATTTCTTGTCAGTTGATAGAGCAGGGCGGCTGATTGCATCATTTGCCCGCTGTTATAGGCGTATTTGGCTTTTCCTATCTTTCTGTCAAGACCGATATTGTCAAAATAGAGGTAATCAGTGGAGTCTTGTAGATTCTTTTGCGTCCATTCATATAATTCTTTTCCTTGTCTGAAGTAGATGCTGTCATTAGTTGCTTTAAATAGTTTAAGGGCGAGTACAGAGCCAGGAGCATTTGAACAAGTATTTTTAGACTCTTTCTTTTGCTCACACCAGTAAATGCCTCCTCCCAACAGGCTATCAGTACCACTTTCTATAAATTTCCATATTAATTGTGCTTTATCCAGATATCTTTTCTCTTGTGTTATTTGGTAGATGTCGGTAAAGTCAATGCCTAACCATACATTATCGTCATAAAAACGATCGGATGTCGGTGCTGTTTGTATGTACGATGAATAAGCGTTAGGAGTTCTTTGGATATCGAAATATTCTTCCAGACCAGGTAATACCCGTTTATCTAATAATTTCTGGTATTTCTTGTCATGAGTCGCTTCGAATAGTGCATTTACTGCAGAGAAAGTACCCGAATATGGCCATAAATAGGAGAACTGATTAGGCATGTTTGCTTGGTCTTCCGATGCCAGATAAGTGACTTTGTGTTGTTCGTCAAAGGGATAGCTTTCCCGAAGCAGATAAGAGTCCTTTGCTGAGTAATGTTGATAAAGGGAATCCAATGTCTGCTGGGCTTTTCCCAAACTTGAATCAGAGTCTGCCTGTTTTGTTGAGGCACAACCAGTCAAAGAGAGGGTGCAAACTATGATTAGTAAAATACACGGTGATTTCATTCTATATAATATTATATTCATTATTAACTAAAGATTTTCCTTCCAAAATACAGGTAGCTGAATATGCTACCTGTTTGTGGATTACCTATTTCAAACTACAATCCTTTTTATTTTGCTTTTTACCTTATTCCGTTGTCTGATGCTGCAAAGTTATTATGGTTAGTATAAGATGATGTACGGACCCATGACATAAATGTCTCTTCTCGATGAAATGTCGCAAAAATATATATATGTGTCGTAAAAGCGTACTCCTGTTATGTTAATTTTCAGATGATCAGAATGTTTTTTGTGCAGTTCTTGGACGTTTTCCCGATTTTCCATATCTTTCCGTCGATTTTTGTGTCTTGATTTAAAACAAGAGAATGCTATATGAAAAAACACAATGAATGGACGAAGAGAACTACTCTTTTAAGAAGAGTTCTGCTGATACTGGTTTCTTTTCTTTTGATAGGAGTAGACATAAATGCTTCGTATAGTCTCCGGCAATTTTCCAGTAAGAACGGATTATCCAATAGTGCTATTCTTTCGATGTGTCAGGATAGGCATGGCGTGATATGGATCGGTTCATGCGATGGGCTGAATATCTACGACGGCACTTATCTGGGATTGTACAAACCAACCAATGTGCACCATAGTTTCTCCGGTAATCTCATCGAACGGATTATCGAGGCGGACAACGATGTGCTTTGGATACAGACTAATTATGGGCTCGACCGCTTTGATACACGCAGACAGACCATACAAAGCTTCAAAGACTTTAAATACATAAACCGTATGGCGATAAGTCCCGAAGATGATTTCTTCATTATTAAAGATGATGGTTACATTTATTATTATCAGCCGGAGCAGAAGGACTTCTGTAAACTTGATGTGAAAAAGATACATTTTGAGGAAGTACAGCAGATGGCTATTGATAACTTTGGAGTACTTTGGATATTCTCTTCGGATAATGATAACCGGAGTTATATAATAGAGAAAAACGGAAATCAAGTGAAGCTGGTTCCCAGTAATTGCCTGAATCATTCGGAAAAGTTGTTGTGGACGTTTGTAGATGGCGATTTTCTCTATTTCATAGACAGTACTTATGCACTTTATGAATACGATCTGAATAATCATAAAGCGTATTTTATAGCAGATATGGAGGCAGAGATACTTCGTCGGGGTGAGGTTTCTTCCATTATAAAACAGAAAACTGATTATTTTATCGGCTTTAAGAGTAGTGGATTAATCCAATTAAAGTATATGCCGGATTCAAAGGTAAAATATAGCCTCCAGTCCATAAATGTTCAGTCCGGTATCTTTTGTCTTATGAAAGACCGGTTTCAGGATATAATCTGGGTGGGCGCTGACGGTCAAGGGCTTTATATGTATTTTACAGATGAGTTTTCTATTGACAACATCATGTTGGATGTACCGGAGTATCGGGTAGATAATCCGGTTCGTGCTCTATATCAGGATCAGGATCAGACATTGTGGATAGGTACGAAGGGAGGGGGAATATTAAAGATGTTTGATTTCCATCCTGATATGGAAACTTTGCCTCGGGCAGAAAGGATCCTGGCAAGTAATAGTCCATTGATGGACAACTCGGTGTATAGTTTTGCTCCCAGCCGGAGGAAACTCTTATGGATTGGAACGGAGAGCGGACTTAATTACTACTCCTATTCACAAAAGCGGATACAGGAATTTCCGGTCATGGCAGATGGCAAGATGGTGAAGTATGTACATTCTGTCCGTGAGACAAATGATAGTACGTTGTGGGTGGTTTCTGCCGGTGAAGGTATTGTGAAAATCATTCTGGATGCTACTTCACTTTTACCTAAAGTGAAGTCTGCCCGTCGCTTTACACTGGATGGCGGAAAGAGAAACTCCAATTATTTCTTTGTCTCTTTTCAGGAGAATGATTCGGTTATTTGGTTTGGTAACCGTGGATATGGTGCGTATAAAATGAATACGCATACCAATCAACTAACTCCCTGCCGCATTGACGATGTAGTGAAGAATCAGACTGTAAATGATATTTTTGCCATTCATAAGAATGACGAAGGATACTGGTTTGGTACGAGTTTCGGATTGACCCGGCTTTATCAGGGCGAATATAGGGTATATAACGAGACTGACGGCTTTCCCAACAATACGATTCACGGCATATTGGAAGGAAGGGACAATAACTTGTGGCTTAGCACCAATCAAGGGTTGGTGAGGTTTAATGTCCGCGAAAACACAGTTCAGACGTATCGGCAGCAGGGCGACCTGGAAGTGATTGAGTTTAGTGACGGTGCTTTCTTCAAGGATCAGCAGACGGGGACATTATTTTTTGGTGGTACGAACGGATTCATTACGATTAGCGAGAATGATCAACTTTCGGAAGAATACATGCCTCCTTTGCATTTCAACCGCCTCTCTATTTTTGGTAAAGAGTGCAATATTTATGATTTTCTGCAAGGCGCTACGAAGCAAGAAACTTTGGTGCTGGACTATAGTCAGAACTTCTTTAACCTTTCATTTATTGCTGTCGATTACATTAACGGGAACAATTATACTTACTCTTATAAGATAGACGGTTTGAGCGATAGTTGGATTGAGAACGGATTGTCTACGGTGGCGGTTTTCTCTAATCTATCTCCTGGAGAATACACCTTGTTGGTGAAGTACCGAAGTAATATAACAGGGAAAGAGAGTGAACCTTATTCATTATTGATCCGTATCACTCCTCCCTGGTATATGACTACTTGTGCTTATATTGTCTATTTCTTATTATTAGCCGGGGTAATTGCAGGAGCTATCCGGATGGTGATAAAACGTTATCGCAGAAAGCGGAATGTTATGATCGAGGAAATGAACCGCCAGCAGCGCGAAGAACTGTATGAATCGAAATTGCGTTTCTTTACTAACATTACCCATGAATTTTGTACTCCGTTGACATTGATCAACGGTCCGTGTGAAAAAATCCTTTCCTATAGCCGGGTAGACAGTTATGTCCGGAAGTATGCTTCCATGATTCAGCAGAATGCGTTGAAACTGAATGCGCTGATATTAGAACTGATTGAGTTCCGCCGACTGGAGACGGGAAACAAGATTTTGAAGATAAAACATGTTCCTGTCACAGAACAGATACGGACTATTGCCGAATCATTCGGAGAGCTGGCGGAAAGCCGGAAACTGAACTATCGATTGCAGATAGAAGATGGAGTTTTTTGGAATACGGATGTCAGCTGTCTGAGTAAAATTGTAAATAACCTGATTTCTAACGCTTTCAAATATACTCCGGAGAATGGTTCCATTACGGTAGAGCTGCGTATTGAAGGAGAACAACTTTGCATTCGGGTATCTAATACGGGAAAAGGAATCAAGGAGGCTGATCTCACGAAAATATTCGACCGTTATAAGATTCTGGATAATTTCGAAGTGCAGAACAAGAATGGGATTTCTCCGCGAAATGGATTGGGACTGGCCATTTGTCACAGTATGGTAAATCTGTTGAATGGACAGATTCAGGTATCCAGTATTCCTAATGAGGTGACTACTTTTGATGTATGGCTGCCTGTTATGGAGGTTACGGTGGATAATGAAGATGAAAAAGTAGCTGAAGAATTGGTTTTGTCATCAGATGAGCAAGCAGTCGAACTCAAGAATTCGTCGGTTGAATTTGATAAGAACAAGCAGACGATTATGATTATTGACGATGACCCTTCTATGTTATGGTTTGTTACGGAGATATTTGTCGGGGCATACAATGTTGTCTCTTTAGGCAGCGCAGAGGAAGCCTTGAAGCAGTTGGGCATCCAGTTACCGGATTTGATTATTTCGGATGTAATGATGCCCGGTATGGATGGAATGTCGTTTGCCAAAAAGATAAAGTCGGATAAACTGTTGAGCCGTATCCCGTTAATACTGCTTTCGGCACTGAATAATATTGACGAGCAGACGAGGGGAATTGAATCCGGTGCGGAAGCATATATCACGAAACCTTTCAATGTGGAATATCTCGAGAAAGTCGTTAGAAGGCTGTTACAGCGCGAAGAGGACCTGAAAGAGTATTATAGCTCTGTTCTAAGTGCTTTTGAACTGGATGATGGTCATTTTCTGCATAAAGAGGATAAATCCTTCTTCGAGAAGATGATGCAGATTATTGATAGTCATATACAGAATACGGATTTATCAGTGGAATTGTTGAGTAGTTCATTAGGATACAGTACCCGGCAGTTCTATCGGAAGCTGAAAAATGTCACGGAGAAGACTCCTGCCGACATCATCAGAGAGTATCGCCTGACGATTGTAGAACGCTTGTTGCTGACAACGCAACTTTCCATTGAAGAGATTATGGATAAAACCGGATTCTCGAACAGGGGGACTTTCTATAAAGCATTTGCCCAGAAGTTCGAGATGACGCCCAAGCAGTACAGGAATATCAAGACGAAGGATGTTCATGATGCTTCTGAGGAAGGAGGAGGAACTATGAACGTATAAAACTCCTGAAGACTTGACAAACGGCTTTTAATGTTGTATATTTGTATCCTTACAATAAATGAATTAAAACTTAGACCAATGAGAATATCTTACCTTATACTGCATTTGTTGTGCTGATATAGTATAATATGACAACATTTTAACCGATAATGCCTTGCTTCGGAAGGCTTTTCGGTAGCTTGTATATAAGAAGCAGGCTGCAAACTTTTGAGAGGTTTGCAGCCTGTTTTGTTATATAAATTCGGATAAATGCTATCGAAAAGCCATGTAATCGTTTTTAATAAACTTGGATACCGTTTCTAATAAACGATCAAGAAGTTTATTAAAAACTGAAATATAGATTAGGCATAACAGTTCAGTATTTTTCAGCAGAGTCGGATAGAGAATAAATATGCTACGTCAATATCGGTTATGAATAGGTAAACTATATCAACGCCTTAAATCTTCTTCTTTTCCAACATCACCTTATAATGGCTGTTTTGCCTGTTACTTCTTTTTCGGCTTTCTGCGTGCCCATCCTTCCTCGCTGAAGTCAGGCTCTTTATCTTTAAAGAACTGTTGCCAGTCGTCTGTCTTTTTAGGACCACGTGCTCCGTAACCCCGTTCTTCGCGGCTGGGCTTGTCGCTTCTTTTTTTCTTGTCGGTCTTGTCACTGCCTTTAGTCGCTCTGTCAGCTCGCGGTGCTCTGTCCGATCTTTCGGAACGTGAGTTGCGGCTACTGTCACCACGCTTTTCGGAGGAACTTCCGAAAGGACGTTTTCCTCCTCTGCGTTCGGCAGAACCACTGCCTCTCCGGCCTTCTCCTGCTTCCTCACCGGCAACTTCTACAGATACTTTGCGGCCGTTCCAGTTAGCGCGGTTCAACGCCTTCACTACGTTTTGTGCTTCTTTCTCTTCTACTTCGAAGAAGGAGAAATTTTTCATCAAGTCAATGCGTCCCAACTCGATTCGTCCACGTGTATTGCTGTTCAGTAAGCTGATCAGCTCGCTTGGGAAGAAACTGTCCATTTTTCCCAGATTGATGAATAAGCGGGTGAAACCCGGCGCTGCTTTGCGGCTGCCTCTTTCACGGCTGTCACGTGTGTTACGTTCGCGGCTGTCGGTCGGAGTCTCGATCTCTTCACGGTCGCGGTAGTAGTCCAGAAAACGATTGAACTCATGCGATACCATGCGTTTGATCAGATCCTCTTTGCTCAGCCATTCCAGCTTACGATAAATCTCCGGCATGAAGTCCGTGATTTCTTCTTCGTTTACCTTCACCTTTTCCAGTTCATCAATCACTTTGATAAGCTGTTTTTCGCAGATCTGCTTGCCTGTCGGCATTTCTCCGGCAATAAACTTCTTGCCGATGATGCGCTCTATCTCACGCAGCTTTCCTTTTTCGCGCAGGTTGATGATAGCGATGGAAGTACCTGTCTTTCCGGCACGTCCGGTACGTCCGCTACGATGTGTGTAGCTTTCCGTATCATCGGGCAGGCCGTAGTTGATCACGTGTGTCAGGTCGTCTACGTCCAGTCCGCGTGCGGCAACGTCCGTAGCAACTAGTAATTGCAGGTTGCGGATGCGGAATTTCTGCATCACGGCATCGCGCTGAGCCTGTGACAGTTCTCCGTGCAGTGAATCTGCGTTATAGCCTTCCTGCATCAATTTATCGGCTATTTCCTGCGTTTCTTTACGGGTACGGCAGAAAATGATACCATATATTTGCGGGTAATAGTCAACAATGCGTTTCAGGGCTGCATATTTGTCTTTGGCTTGTACGGTATAAGCTACGTGTTTCACGTTGCTTGTACTTTCGTTCTTGCGTCCGATGGTAATCTCCTTGGCATTCTGCAAGTAGTTTTTGGAGATGCGGGCGATTTCGGGGCTCATGGTTGCCGAGAAGAGCAAGGTGTTCCGTTCTTTGGGGACATCGGCAAGGATAGCGTTGATGCTGTCGGTGAATCCCATATTCAGCATTTCGTCCGCTTCGTCCATCACTATGTTGTGAACGGTCGATAAAGATACGGTTTTGCGCTCCATCAGGTCGAGCAGTCGTCCCGGTGTGGCCACGATGATATGTACGCCGCGTTTCAGGCTGCGTATCTGGCTGTCGATGGAAGAACC
>ENA-OOSX01000846-OOSX01000846.1-human-gut-metagenome-genome-assembly--contig:-NODE-846-length-14637-cov-5.583459_pt1 | contig 14637 bp, 15 predicted proteins | sample MGYA00241315_ERZ501225 | MGnify/ENA primary metagenome ERZ501225 (study PRJEB25962, sample SAMEA2042496) | human gut metagenome | biome: human gut; feature: human-associated habitat; material: faeces... | reverse complement strand
AAAATTCAAAGCAATTCCACCGGAGCGTATGCACGGAGTTCCGGCAATCGGAATCAGGGCGGCTGATCCAAAGGATCCGGATGAATATACGGAGATGGATGTACTGATCGGGAGAAGGTTTGACATGGATATGCTTCGCTATATACCGGAGATTGCAGACAACTGGCAGGCACAACAGATGATCGCATCACTGATCCATGAGATGCCGGATGTAAAAGTTGTGGGACAGATCCCCGACAGCATACAGAAAAAAATCGACTGGCTGGAGTCCAGGGATAAGCGGACGGATGAATTGCAGCAGATAACGGACAAACTGGAGAAGGGAGTTATGGAGGTGTTCCAGAGTGACAGATATAAGCAGTTTCTTGACACGATGGCGAAATTTCCAAGATATTCCGTGAACAATTCACTTCTGATCATGATGCAGAAACCGGATGCACAGCTGTGCCAGAGTTTTACCGGTTGGAAGCAGATGGGGCGGTATGTGAAAAAGGGAGAAAAGGGAATCAGCATCCTTGCCCCGGCACCTTATAAGATTGAGAGAGAACAGACAAAACTGGATGAAAAGGGAAGACCGGTATTTGATGCTGACGGAGAACCGGTAAAGGAGAAAGTGGAAGTCACAATCCGGGCATTCAAGGTGGTAAAGACATTTGACCTGTCCCAGACAGACGGAAAAGAACTTCCTACCATCGGTCCGTCTGAACTGGTGGGAAATATTGAAGGATATCCAAAACTTTTGCAGGCATTGCAGGAAATCAGCCCGGTTCCGGTATCTTTTGAGCTGATTGATGGAGATGCCAAGGGATTCTATCATCTGGAAGACAGAAAATTGTGGTTCAGGATGGCATGAGTGAGGTACAGACCATTAAGACACTGCTTCATGAAATGGCACACCAGAAACTGCATGACAAGGATAATGTGCCGGAGGCAAAAGACATTTCAAGGAATGGGAAAGAAGTTGAGGCTGAGAGTGTTGCATATGTAGTATGCCAGCATTACGGAATCAACACTTCTGACTATTCCTTTTCTTATGTCGCGGGCTGGTCAGAGGGAAAGGAAACACCGGAGCTGAAAGCATCCCTTGATAAGATCCGCCAGACGGCATCGGAGTTCATCTATCAGATTGACCAGAAGATGGAAGTGCTGATGGCAGATAAGGACCAGGTGCAGGAATCGGCAAAAATATCTAGTCCGTTTGCACAGGAGCTTATGGACAAAATTACAGAGGGTGCAAAGGATCTGGGCTTTATTCCGGTTGTACCTGAGACACAGGAGAAAACTGTCAACCCGGAATTAAAGGTAGTTGTTGACAAGGCTCTGAAGGATCTTGATAAGAAAAGGACTCTGTCAAAGGTAAAGGAGTCTGTGAAAGCCAATACGGAAAAGGCAGAGCAGGCACCTAAGAAAAGCAGAACATCGAAAGCGAAGGAGGAAAGGGCATGAACCAGAAAGAGTTCAATGAAGTGATCATCAGGCAGACGGATCGTTGTAAATCCATGCTGGTGGCAAAGGGAGCAGAGTACGCTCCCAGAGCAGTGAAGAATACGGCAGTGGACAGGCTGGCGCATTTCAAGAAGGCAGCAGTGGTGCTGAATACCACGCCGAGAGCAGCACTTATGGTGATGCTGTCCAAGCATCTGATCTCTGTATCGGATATGTGTATGTGTGAGCAGCAGTATTCCAAAGAGCAGTGGGATGAGAAGATCACCGACAGTATTAACTATTTCCTGATTCTTTGTGCGATTGTAGAGGAGGAACTGAATGAAGAAAATTGAAGTGAAGATATTAAATCCGGAATCCATTGACCAGGCAGAGAAGCTGATGGTCTGTGCGGCAAGGCTGACACAGAGAGGACATCAGATTTCCTGCCTGGATGATTTTATGGATCTGTATGAAAAGCCATACCAGAGATCCACCGTGGCAAATCTTGTGAAGCTGCCACATCCGACGATTCAGAAATTTGGAATCATCAATGTGGTTGTAGTCGGTGCATCCAGAAGATTCCTGGCACAGATTACCAGGCACCAGAATGAAGTGAAATATATGTCGGCAAGCCTGCAATACAGTGACTATTCAGGAGTGGAGGATTTTGTCATTCCCTATGATCTGATAGGAACCGGACAGGAGGAAGGATATTTAAGACAGTGCAGCATGGCAATGAAAAATTACCAGGAAATGATCAGATATGGGGTTGATAATGATTCTGCCGGATACTGTGCACCGCAGGGAATGAGGAATATTCTTCTGATCGGCGCAACACCGTATCAGTGGAAGCACATGATCCGTCAGAGAACATGCAGGAGAAACACAAAGGAAACCAGATATGTGATGCTGAAAATCTGGGAACAGCTTCTGGAGCAGAACAGGGAACTGTTTTCGGACTGTGGACCATTTTGTATGAATGGTGGATGTGAGGAAGGAAATATGACCTGTGGAAAGATTATTCCACCGCAGATGTCGCCAACAGACATTATCAGGGTGGATTTTCCAAAACTGTGCGAAGAGAGTGCGTTGGAGGAAGGAGTATCAGATGAAGATACAGCTGATTGATTTTGGTGGGAGAAGCCCGGAAAGGGCTCATGCCAATGATGCCGGGGCGGATGTATTCAGTCCAAAGGATGTTGAGATCCGGCCGGGAGATATCTGTAAGCTTCCTCTGGGATTTGGATTAAAAATACCGGATGGCTATGCTGGGTATATATTTCCAAGGAGCGGATTAAGTTCACAGGGAATTGTGTGTGAGCTGCCACCTATTGATTCTGGATATATGGGAGAGGTTCATGCAATCATCTCTAATGTCGGTAACAGGGAATATGAAATCAAGGAGGGTGATAAGGTAGGACAGCTTGTGATCATGCCGATCTTGATACCAGATTTTACTTTTGAAAACTGGAAAGAGCGTGGAAATGGAGCTTTTGGTTCAACAGGAAGATAGAGATTATCGATCTTTTGCTAGTGTGTAGATATGTGTATGTGATATAATAAGTAAAAGAAATTTGCAAATCGGAATTTGTGGAGAGATTTCTTGAACTTTCCTTATTTTACGGGCTTTCCAGCCCCTTAAATAGTGAAATGATATGTATTTTCCCTTATTTTTGACCTTATGCGGAATCAGCAAGGGAAATAAGGGAATTTTTTATTTAGTCGTTGCCTGCCACTTTATCAAGAAGTCTGGCGGAGTTCCGCTTTGCCTTTCTTGTAGAGTGGGCGTAGACATTCATTGTGGTACTGACATCAGAGTGCCCTAACAGTTCCTGCACATCTTTTGGGGCAGCTCCGTTTGAGAGGAGGTTGCTTGTGTAGGTGTGTCGCAACTGGTGGAAATGGAAATTCTCAAATCCGTCCAGCCTTTTTGCAACTGATCGGCAGGCAATGCTGAGTGTGCTTGGCAGTTCCAGACATCCGTCCGGTCTCAGGCAGACAAAGGAGATTTCCTTGTAATCTACCGGGATTTCTTCGGTTCCGTCCAGATGATAATATTCATAATACACTCTGTTTTTGTCTTGCACTTCCTTGTAGAAATTGCGGTGGTAAAGTTCACCATACTGCATCCGGCTTTTAAGCTGTTTTTTTCTGGCGGTTTTCAGTATTTCAGTCAGAGTATCGCCAAAATCAACAATCCTTACTTTCTTTCGCTTGGTCGGTCCGATGATGTTTTTATGTTTTGTGCCATCATAGCGGATACTTCTTTTAATGGTCAGGCATTGTTCTTCAAGATTGATGTCCTGCCATGTCAATCCGCAAACTTCACCGATACGAAGTCCCGCATAGTATGCGATCTGGATTGGCAGGATTGCAGGTGGATTCTTTACTTTGAGGTATTCTATCAGTCTCTCATAATCTTCATGGGAAATAGGCTGTATGCCTTCTTCTACCTCATCATCTGAGAATAAATCCACATCCTCTGCCTGTTTTTTCAGCTTAATATACTGCATAGGATTAAAAGTAATCAACTGTTTTGGAAATACTGCAAACCGGAAAGCCTGTTGTAATACTGCTGAAAAGGAATGGATGTAATCTTTACTGTATCCTTTTCTCACTTTTCCATCTGGAAATTCCCCACCGAATGTAAGCAGATCGAGAAATGCCTGTAAATGTTCAGCAGTAACGGTTTTTAATTTGCGTTCTGCAATCGGATGTTTCTTGATACAACGGATTGCACCAAGATAATTTTCCACTGTACCATTGCTGAGTGTTCCGACTTTCAGTTCTTCTTCCGCCCACATATCAAGAAGTTCTCCTACAGTAAGATTATCTGTCTTTGCGACAAATTTCTTGCTTTCGTAATCATCCATTGCCTGACGGAGCAGTTTTTCCGTTTCACTTTTACTTTCTGTTCCAGCGTATTCTTTCTGAACCAGATTGCCGCTTGCATCTTCTACATAGAAGCGGTAGTACCATTTCTTTCCTTTTTTTCTTACAGATCCTTTTGCCATAATCGTGTGTCTCCTTTCGATATCAGACAATCGGAACTGATGAAATGCTTCTTGCGTGTAAGTATATCATAACTCCGGTTGTCGTTCTATACCGAATCGGAATCCTCATACAAAACTTCTGATAAAAGATTTTCAAGCCTTTGTTCTGCCATTTCCGGTTTCTTGGAATAAAGCCTTACGATATCTGCCATGTCGTTAAAGGCATTAACAGTGTGGGTGATCTCCCGGAGAAACATAATCTCGTTATATTCATCATTCGATTCAAACCCCATTACTTTTGCAATATCAGCTTCATTCGTGTTGCCCTTGTAATTCTTGCAGGCAAACTGGAATGATTCCAGAAACAGGTTATATTGCTTTAACATCAACAGCAGTAAATCTTTGGAAAAAGCATCTTCCTTTTTACTAAGGTCGAGAGGTAACTGTTTGAGAATATCGCCCATTGCATCACGAATCTGTAATTCTTTCTTATCCGTAATATCGGTTTCGTATTCATCGGTTTCCCCTCTGAGCCATTCAATAGATACATGAAGTGCTTCCGAAAGACCTTCCAGCACCATCTTTTTGGTATTGTCAATCGAACCATTCTCATAACGCAGGATTGTGGAAGCGGTAACTCCCATCTTCTCTGCAACATAAGGCTGTGTCAGATTTAATTCCAGACGACGCTGTTTTGCCCTGCTGCCTATCAGCTTGCGTAGTTCTTTATCTTTCATGCTGATTGCCTCCTTTTTCGGTATGTATGAATTATAGCATGTACCTCACATAATTGCAATATGCAATATAATAATTATTTTTAAAATTTCATAACGCTTGACAACACAATATAAAACCGCTATACTAACAGCACAACAAAAATTGCATAATGCAATTCATAAGGAGGTGACAAGATGACGGAAAGAAAGATTGCATTATCCATCGAGGAAGCAGCCGACTATACAGGAATTGGCAGAAACACTTTGAGAAAGCTGGTTGAATGGAAGAAACTTCCGGTATTAAAAGTCGGAAGAAAAGTCCTTATTAAAACTGACATTCTGGAAAAGTTCATGGAAGCCAACGAGGGGCGAGATCTGAGGGATAAAGGAAATGTAAAAACTGTCACAAGAAATGTGGCAACTTAAAAAGGCGGCTTCCTACGAAACCGCCAAAGGTTCTATCAGACCGAAGCCATGATATACCTACACGCAAGAGGATTATACCATGTGCTTCTCCTGATATGCAACCGGGAACTAATGTTTATCTTGTCGGAAAAACATCGACAAGATAATGCTCCGCAAGGATGCACCACGATTCTGATTGGAATTATGTCAACAGAGCTGACCAGAATCGTGTGCCAAATCTTAGCAGAGCAAGATTTGATTATAAGAGAAAGGATGAAGACGATATGGCGAAATCAACAAAGACTTATGAAGAAAGAATACGTGCATTAGAGAAAAAGGAACAGGAAAGCATCGAAGCTACCAAAAAGCTCATTGCACAGCGAAAGGAACTGGAAAAGAGAAAGAAAGCCGAGGAAAGTAAAAAACGAACCCACAGGCTCTGTCAGATTGGCGGTGCGGTGGAATCGGTTCTTGGCTGTCCGATTGAGGAGGAAGATTTACCAAAGTTGATAGGCTTCTTAAAAAGGCAGGAAACAAACGGAAAGTTTTTCTCAAAGGCGATGCAGAAAGAGCCACTTACAGATATGGAGGAAGTGTAATGGCGGAGGGAGTGGTTTTTCCATTCCCTTCATTGCCTTTGAATGAAGGGCGCACTTATGGACAACCAGAGGTCGTCCTTATAAGTTTGCCACAAGTGGCAACCGGTCTGCGCTTACGCTTGCCGGGCTCGTTCCGTCGGCGGGGCTTTCAGCCAGACCTGCTCATGCCGCAGGGGGCACTCTTGCGCAGAGGGCGTTCCGACAGCTTCACTTCTGCCAAACCAGAAGAAGATGCTGTCGGAAATCAATGCCGGATACGGCAGAAAGGGGGAATCGTATCATGGCGATATTTCACTTTACAGTAAAGATTGTCGGGCGCAGTAAAGGAAAATCTGTCATATCCGCATCGGCATATCTTAATGGAGATGTGATGAAGAATGAGGAAACAGGCAGAATCAGTTACTATACTTCCAAAAAGGAAGTCGTCTACACCAGTCTGATGATGTGCGAAAATGCACCTCCTGAATGGCTGCATGTACCGGAAGAAAATATAAAAAGGTTTCAACAGTCTATCCGTTATAAAAGAGCGGATGATAAAGATGCCGCACTGGAAAAGTTTAAAATCACATTTCAGAAACAGCGTCTATGGAATGAGGTATTGAAGATAGAAAAAAATGCAGATGCACAGCTTGGACGCTCATTTGAATTTTCCCTGCCGAAAGAATGGAGCAGACAGGAACAGATTGATTATACAACCGAATATATTCAAAAGACTTTCGTGGACGAGGGAATGTGTGCCGACTGGAGCATACACGATAAGGGCGACGGGAACCCACATGTGCATTTACTTGTAACCATGCGACCATTCAATCCAGACCACTCATGGGGCAGCAAGGAAGTCAAGGACTGGGATTTTGTCAGAGATACTGACGGAAATATCGTGGTTGATGAATCCCACCCGGACTGGTGGCAGGATAAGAAAAATCCAGACCGTCATGGAATCCGTATTCCGGTACTTGATGAAAACGGAGTACAGAAAGTCGGGGCAAGAAACAGAAAACAATGGAAACGGGTTCTGACTGACGCTACCGGATGGAACAATCCAAAGAATTGTGAGTTATGGCGAAGCGAATGGGCTGGGATGTGTAACCGGCATTTATCCATAGACAATCAGATTGACCACCGCTCTTATGAAAGACAGGGCAAATTGAAAGTCCCTACGATTCATGAGGGTGCAGATGCAAGGAAGATTGAGGAAAAATATCTCACCGGGCAGATAAGGAAAGGTTCATGGAAGGTCGAGGAAAACCAGATAATAAAAAAACAAAATGCACTGCTGCAAAAGGTAATTGCAACCTTTGGTAAGGTATCCGGTGCATTGTCGATGTGGAGGGAGTGGTTGAATGACATTAGAAGAAAGCAAAGAAGTAATTCCCATGATGGAAGCAATGATTACACAGATAGAGGAACAGCAGAATATCATGGCAGAGATGCTTCAGGAGATACAGGAAAAGGACGAGAAGCTGATGTGCTTTCAGGAGCAGGAAGAACGATTGCAGCAATTAGAGAAAGAATTGTCAGAGCTGCTACAAATCTTACCGGATACAGAAGAACTGTTGATGCTTCTGGAAGAAAAGACAGACCAGATACAGAAACTCACAGACGAAAATCAGCAATGGCAGGAATTGGCACAGAAATTAAACAGCGAGAACCGGCTATTGCAGAAACAGAACAGCGAATTACTGAACTTGAACAGCAATTAGAGAAAGGAAGGTTGATTGATGAACGAATTAAGAAACTCAAAGAGCGACGATCAACTGGAAGAGTTGCTTCTGCTGACAGAGCAGATGCAGGAAGAACTCGACCAGAAAGACCGGACTATCAGGGAACTGAAAGTGCAGCTCGACGAATCGCTGACCTTGAACGAGAAGTTAAACAGCGAGAACAAAGCAGGGAACATTCAAGCCTTAAAGAACGACTTGAGGAAAACAAAAGAATTATTGCAGAGCGAGAAAGAGAAAACGCACGCTGCCGAAATCATGACAGAGGAATGTCAAGATAAGCTAAGGCAGGCAGAACAGGAACGGGATTATGCACTCTCCCATCAGAAAAAAGTAGAGATACCGGTTGAAAAGCCGGTACTCTATCAAAAGTGCGGGAATTGTAAACAGACAGCTTATCTGAAAGCTAAGGAAAAGTATGATATGCAGAGGGAAAAACTGGCAGGCAGATATAAAACAAAAACAGCCATGTATGAAGCATTGATGTTTCTGCTGATATGGTATTCCGTATCAACTACTCTTTTTCAGATGATACGGTCAAAAATATTTATTTCTGATTGCGTGGTATTCTTTGATACAATCGCAACTTTCACACAGACCATTGCTGGCTGGGTTGTACTGGCAGGAAAGAACGTGGCACAGATTAGTGATGGAATATCCAATCCTGTCGTTGCTGGAATTATAAACTGGCTGATAAGAATATTGATTTGCGGTGGATGTCTGGTGGGTGTGGGAATACTTTTGGCATTCATCGAAATAAAGATTGCAGGGCTATATAAGAAATACTGTTGGGATATGATTACCATAATGGTGATACTTGTAAGTATGGCAATAGCTATCTACTTTGGGGATTGGATAAAGGAAGTATTGCCAATCAATCTGCTATTTCTCTTATTATTCGTGCAACTGGTATATGTTGGAATCAGGTGGTATGTAAAGGGATGGCGGGAAAACAGAGGTTATGTTTAAAAATAAAAAAATTGTCTGAGACGCAGCGAAGTAAATAAAATGAGTAGTATTATAAGAAGTCAGCAGTGCGTGAATAAACTGCTGGCTTCTTTTTTGATAGATACAGTCACTCTCAGAGAGTGTGCAGGATAGTAAAGTAATAATATCAACATGCCGATATAGAAAATGCAGGGAAGCATTGTATTTCAAAGAGTTTGAGATACAGAGCTTCTACTAAGGCAGTGGTCATCTTGTAAAAATATGGTCTTTGTGTGCGTAATATGGTCGTTTGATGATATGGGACTAGGAGAACAGGTTATTTTATCCGATAAAGAAAGCAAAGGAGCATTCCTGTTAAGTAACAAATAACCGGTTTGCAAAAAATGAGTGCCACCCATAGAATAATGATTGTTAACTTGGCGGTTAATAAGAATCATTGTTCAAAGGAGACACCCACAAATGAATTATAAGCAGAATGAAAAAATCAATCAAGTAAAAGAATCAACTTTGGTAGTCGGAATCGATATCGGAAGTACAACACAGTACGCCAGGGCATTTGACTGGAGAGGCATTGAGCTTGGAAAAGTCTTTCCGTTCAGCAACAGCAGAGAAGGATTTGAATCTTTCAAAGCATGGATGCAGCATTTACAGGACAAGTATAAGAAGCTGGATGCAATCGTAGGTATCGAGCCGACAGGTCATTACTGGTTTGACCTTGGCGCTTATCTTGAGGATGAGGGCATCCTCCTGGTTATGGTTAACCCTTATGCGGTAAAGCAGACCAAGGAACTGGATGATAACAGCCAAAGCAAGAATGACAGGAAGGATCCGAAGGTGATCGCAAAGCTGGTTACCGAGGGCCGGTATTCTGCACCGTATACACCGGATGGTGTGTATGCTGATTTAAGAATTATGGTGGCCAATCGTAAGAGACTCATCAGGGAGATGACCCAGATCAAAAACAGATTTGCCAGATGGTTCGCCATATATTTCCCCGAGTACACAGATGTGTTTGGGGACTATGAAGCACAGAGCAGTATGCTGCTTCTAAAGAAAGTTTGTACTCCGGAAGCAATCGTGGAACTGGGAGCTGAGAAAATCAATCAAATCTGGCGTGATGCAAAGCTTAGGGCTGTGGGAATGAAAAGGGCAACGACCCTGTGTGAGACAGCAAAACGTAGCATCGGCTTAAAGAAAGGCTCTTCGGCGGCCCGGTATGAAATGAAACTGTTGCTCGAGGATTACGAATACAAAAAGGCACAGCTGGACGCCGTTATGGAGGAGATAGAAAAGCTGTGCAGGAAGATACCCGAAAGCGAGCAGATGCTTGCCATCAAAGGTATAGGAGTGATCACGGTAGCCGGATTTCTGGCAGAAGTGGGTGATGTGAGGCGTTTCGAATCACCCAGACAGATACAAAAGCTGGCAGGACTCTCATTACGGGAGAACAGCTCTGGAAAGCACAAAGGACAGACGACCATAAGCAAAAGAGGTCGGAGTAAGCTGCGGGCAGTGCTGTTCAATGCAGCAATTCCGCTGATAGCGAAGAACCCAGAGTTTAAGTCATTGCATGAGTATTACACGACAAGAGCGAATAATCCGCTCAAGAAGAAACAATCCGTGATTGCGATCAGCTGTAAGCTGATACGGGTCTTTTATGCCATCCTTGCAAATGGAGTGACCTATGATGCGCAGAAGATGCTTTCTGACATTCACAGGCAGCCGTAGGCAGCATAAAAAGAACGACTGTGAGATTCAGGAGACGTCCGCCGCAAGGTGCTGAAAGGAACAGAAGAAATTCATAAACATAGAGAGCCAAGTCAGATTTCTTACCATCAGAGCAGAGACTCAGCGAAGGAGCATCATGACGCCCCTTTATGGATAAGCAGAACGAAGGAATTAAGGACCCAGAAGTAAAGGAGATCCTGTATGACATGGGAGGTTAGGCTGCCGTAAGGAGTTGGGGAAAGAAAGGCCGATCATAGCAGAATAAGACGACGTCTTGTTTTGTGTACCCTAAACATCCGAATATCCATGATTTATGGCCAAGGGGAATGACATAGACTTAGAAAATATCTCTATGAAGAAATGAAAATGTGAGAAAAAGCGAGTTAACAAGAGAAAAACAAAGATTATTATGGGAGGTTACTATGAGTAATACAATTAATGTGAACTATATGACACGGGCTTACAATCAGTACCAGCAGAAAAATGCGGCTAAAGATCAGGAGAAGGAAGATACAAGGTTTGCGGATAGTGTAAGAGAAAAGAGCGAAGCTAGTGGAAGTATAGTGGGCAATTCAAAAATAGGTTCTGTGTCTGCTAAAGATATGACGATGGTGGAATACAAGCAGTACATTTACAATAAAATATCTCAAATTCCAATGCACCCCACAAGAGCAGGCGAGTCAATATCTGTTACAATTTCAGAGGCGGGTTTTGAAGCAATGAAGAATGATCCAGAGTATGAAGCATGGGTATTAAATGATTTGCAAGTGGGTTGGTCACAACCAGATAAATGGTCCGGTATATGCGGAGGAGCGTTTTCTACAATATATTATGGAGCATCAAAAGAAGAATGTCATGCTGAGATGTGGAGTGATGGTTATAACAATGGGAATGGTGGGAAGATTTTTAATGATAAGTCAAAAAATAGTTTTTGGGAGCGCAGAATAGAAAATAAAAAGAGAATAGAAAATCAGGTAAAGAAACAACAGGAAAAAAAGCGGATTCAGAAAAAACAAGCGGAAAGAACAGCTTATGAAGAATATGCGCAAAATAAAAGGTTATCCGCTCAGGATGCCAGAACTCGATTGGTGGCTGAGAGTAGTTCGTTTGCTAAGACTGTCACAATAAGTCAGGCAGTAGCTTCTTATGAGGCAAATTTTACAATGGCAGTAAGCGTATCGAACAAAACCCAATAGCCTGCAAATAAAAAATCAAGGCTAAATAGAAAGGAGAGATGCAGTATGGGAATTAATGGAGTATCATCGTATGCCAATACATACACATACGGAAATGTAAAAAATGAAAATGTAAAGCCATCAAAGAATAGTGAAAAGAATTATTATGCAGGATACACTATGAATTCAGCCAATAAGTTTAAAAATGTATCAGACTATTCAAAGTATTTGACTAACAAGTATAAATGTTTGACTCCATGCAAAAATGCTTCTGTATTGATTGACAGAAGTGTAATGCAAAAGGCATGTGGAGATGAAAAAACTGCGAAATGGCTTGAGGAAAATTTAGCAATTATGCCAGATGTTATACGAAATGCACAGAAGGCGGCAATAAGTCATGGTAGTAAACTGATATCAGTGGAGTTTAAGTTTACGAATAATGGAACCGAAATGACAACCTGTGGCATTTTTGGAGAGACTGGTACGGATTCAGAAATTGACAAATGGCTGGAGAGAATGAAAGAGGATAAAGAAAAAGAAGATAAAAAAACAGAAAATATGATTGCTATAGAAGCGACAACTAAAAATAAGGTAGGTTTTGATACATATGCATAGTATCAATTTCTATAATTTTGAAGAAAGAAAAGATTACAAACAAGGTTAGGATAATCCGATATATATAAGGAGGTTTGTGATATTATGAATATATTTTTTAACAGCCGAATAAATGCTAATCAGTCATTGCTTAATGTTCTGTTTGGTCAACAACAAAAAGCGGCAAGCAGTCAAAACACTGGTTGTAGAGGCACAAGAGATACTTTAACGATAAGTGCATCAGGAAAGGAAAAACTGACAAAAAGTACAAGTGGAAGAACACATAATACAAGTATTGATAGCAGCATTGATTTAAAGTCCTATATAGCTTCAGCAAAAAAAACGAATCAAGAGATCATTGAGAATGCAGGAACACAGATTAATGCGAAAACAAGTGAATATATGAGTACAGGTAAAGCATTTAGGGCAGCATTAACGGAAAAGTATTCTAAGCTTGCTGCAGAAGCAAAAACACATTCTAACCCTGAAAATTATATTCATTCCAAGTATTTTGATAAGAGTTCAGAGTATTACGAGACGAATCTGACTGATACAGAACGTAGGATTGCATATAATTATGAGATGCAGATGTGCCGGACAGGAAAAATAAATGGTGTAAATTATCAGGATTCTTTGTTCAGGGGAATTGAAGTGGACGGCGACAGTGTAGATTCGGATAAAATCCAATTTGAAAGAGCATTGGTAAATTCGCAGATTTCAAATATTTTAAAGCAGGCTGGTGTCGATACATCTTCTATTACGAAAGATTGTACTTTTACTGTCGATCCATACAGTTACGAGATAACGGTAGATGGCGTGGATGAAGAAACAAAGGTGTTGATGCAGAATGCTTTAAATGTAGGTAATAATGGGAAAAATCTCTATAAGCATATCTATTATTGCTCAACACAAGATGGCTGTGAGAGTTCTCAAGTAACAGAGGAATCAAAGATGAAATACGAAGCATATCATCAGGTTTATAGTTATACAGGATATGGATTAGACAAACTTGAGGAAAAAAATGGGACATATTATACGGAGTCGGGAGAGAATATATTAGACTTAGTGGATAGTGCAGTTGAAAGTTCCGGAAAAGTTCCGAAAGAGTTTAAGCAGCAAATGAAGAATTGGATACATGACCTGATTTCAACTATTTCAACCAGAGGATGGAACAATGTGCCAGATATGACTTTAAGCATTTTATATGGAAAGAGCGGTTTAAAGGACATGAACCAGCTGATTACATACCAGTATGAAGCTGATCGTATGAACAGACAATGGTATTCTGTGCTTTAGAAATATGCTAAAAACAAAAATACTTAATAAAGTGGGTTCCTTTATTTCTTGGAGATTTATGACGATATATACCATATAACATTGAGTTAATTCAAACGGATTTAGAATGTATTTACACGGAGGTTTTATATGTCAATGAATATCAGCGGATTAGGCAATACCTATAATGGCATCAACACAAATAGCAAAAGATTGAAATCGAAGTAAAGTATAAAATTGCTGTGACGGTTATGGAACTGCGATTTTGGCTAAAAGATTGTGAATCACCGATATAATCGGGATTTGTGAGTAGAGGGCACTTATGAAAAATAAAAGTATCAATCAAGTTTCCATAATAAATGGTGAAGATGGTCCCACAAGTGTTTTTATATTTGGAGAAGCTCAAAAGCAATCTCTAAAGATTAGAATCCGAAATGCTATCTATCAATCCAGACGAAAAAGGATAGAAAAGAGAATAGCGGCCAACCCGCATACCCTTGCGGAAGTGGTGCAATACGCAAAGGATCATTATGATTTAGTGGAAATCAATCCTGCCGCAACAAATTGGATAGAACGACAGAAAAATCTAAAAGCTAGTTTGATTATGCAGCATAAACCAGAACTTTTGGGCCAAAGGAAGGATATTCCAAAACCAGATTTTCATAATGAAGAATCTGTTAAAAATTTTTTGAATGAAATGGAAATTAGAAATAAATTGATTGACCAAATGCCTGATAATGTAATTCCCATGGATTTTCATTTATATGAAATAAAAATTGGTGAGGATTTAATGGAAATAGAGGTAGATTATACCTGGAATATATTTGGAATATCTTACTCTGGAAATAAGTCGGTCATAAAAAGGTTTAAGAAAATAGCCAGAGATTTATATTGTTATTATGGTGTCAGTGAGGAGGATATAAAGAACCGGACAAAAAGATATTCTTCACTGGTAACGGAATTGAGTTCATAATTCAGAATTTTAAATAGAAGTAGGATTTCTGTATTTTGGAGCGATTGAAGATAAGGATAAGCAACTAAGCGGTTTTTTGGAAGTG
>ENA-OOSX01000834-OOSX01000834.1-human-gut-metagenome-genome-assembly--contig:-NODE-834-length-14890-cov-3.803438_pt1 | contig 14890 bp, 11 predicted proteins | sample MGYA00241315_ERZ501225 | MGnify/ENA primary metagenome ERZ501225 (study PRJEB25962, sample SAMEA2042496) | human gut metagenome | biome: human gut; feature: human-associated habitat; material: faeces... | reverse complement strand
CGTTGTTTGCACTATACAACTGCTACCGCTTGCGCAAATGGTGCGCTCCGCCAAGGCTACCTTGCTGATTACCCCGAAACTCTGGTGCGCGCTTCGTCTCGAGTGCCATGGGGCCTTGCCGACTCTTGAAAACGATATTTGCCCAATTTTTAGGCAAATATCGAGTTGTTTCAGCATTATTCGGAAAAATCGAACGACTAACGTTCACGGGAACTTTCGACGCTTTTCAACACCTGGTCAAAAGTCACTCGTTTAAACAAATCTGCTTCCCCCATCGTTCAGAGATGGGGGTTTTGAAGAGCTTTCCAAGATGAGATTTTCCGTTCGAAAGACCTGAAATCGAAAAACCCTCCTGAAATTAAGGTTTTCAGAAGGGCTTAGCAAAAATGCAGGTTAAGAATTATACTGATAAAAGTCCTCACGGTTGCTTTGTTCTTCTACAAACTCTATTGCATTCTTAATGCAAACATCTTGGTTATGATGCATATGCTCACCCCAACGTCCGACACCAAATAGATTTTTTCGTTTGTAAATCTCTAGAATTTCGCATATAGCCTTTGTACGACCGACCAAAGGAATCGGATAGGCCGCGGGTGTAACATAATTGAAAAGGTTGGTTCCATTATAGGATAGCTTCTCAGAATCGAACCTATTAATGTTCGTTTCTGTGAATACACCGTACTCCTTACTATCTTTGGCGAAATTTGATATAAAGAATTCCCTATGATGTTGTACGTTAAGGTCCGGTCGATAGCGCCAATGGTAAGGATATTCATTCGTAGAGGTCTCAAACAATGAGATGACAATCTTATTGTATTTAATTTTCTCCATCATCGAAGCAATATCTTCAGGCTCTCCTAACGCAACATATAAATCAGGCCACGGAATTGTGGTTACAACATTTCTAGCACTAAACTGATCGTTTACAATCCACAATTTGTTTTTGCTATCAAACCGAAGTTTAGATACACTGGTATTAGTTTTTATATAATCCTTAACCGGAGCGGCGATAGCCTCCATTACCCGACCATAACCTCCAGAAGTTGGATAATATGGGGAAACATGGGCAGGATACTTATTAACATCTTGCGTATGTAACAAAGAGTTCTTAAGGATTTCAGAAACCTCTAGTCTAGGGATTTTGTGCAGCCAATCAACGTCTAATTGATTCGATGGCACACCCCACAATTTGTTGTTGTAGGGTATAAGGTAGCTATCACAAACCTTATCACCTAATTTCCATCTAATCCATTCTTCATAGTTAACAGGTGCAACTCTTCCCTGAGATTCACCATTTCTAATAATAGAAATTAAATAATCAACCTGCTTTTCAACTGGAAGCTGCCAAACATTTGCTTCTAGTGGATAATCAATATCCACACCCTCAATACGAATTTTAGAAATTCGATTATTGATTCGATAGAATTTATCTTTCTGAAAAAACGAAAAAACGAAATCTTCTACTTCTTTATAGCGTGTCTGAAAGAAATGCCCCCCAATGTCACATGAATGGCCATCAACATAGAAGGTACGGCACAATCCACCAGGTTCGCTTTCAGCCTCTAGACCGAGGATATTCTTGACTCCCTTTTTGAGCAAACAATTTAACACAGTAAGCCCTGTAACGCCTACCCCTAAAACCACATAGTCGTATATCATAATAAGTATTATTAAAGATTAATCAGCCACGCCGTACTTTCAAGGAGGCAATGGGAATAAGATTAAAGAATTTCAGAGAATATGTACATTCAGCACTGGTATTCTCTGAGGCAGCACAGGCACTCTCTAGTTGAGCAATTCTGTTTGCATAGGCATTAATTAAATCTTCGTTAAAACCAGCATAAAGGTTGAATAACACATCATAAGGATAATTATGCAATCTTAAGCTGGCTAGATATGCAACAAGGCGCAAAACAACAGGCATTGATTCGATTGTACGAAGATCTTCAGGAGCTAAATATGTTTGTTTCCGGTTGAAGATTTCTACCAATCGCTCTCTTAAATCGCCTTGAAGAAATTTTGAATAGAAGTCGCTATAGAGTGAATAGACCTTCCTTATATGTTCAATATAAGAAGCAGGCATCGGACCGTCTGGATTCTGAATGTTCGTTGTTCCATCCATACGGAAATTTAGCACACGACTAGGAACATACGCACCTTTGTAATCATTCAGAATGAGACGTTGGATAAAATCATAGTCTGCAATTGTTCCATATTTTTCCCAGTTATAGTAACCAAGTTTTTGATAAACACTTTTTTTGCAGAGCATTGCTTCATGGTTGAAAGGGATATCCAAGAAAAATCTTGCAAAGTGCTCTTTGTTGCACTCCTTCTTGTGAACCAATTGTTGGCCATCACGCGAAAGCATATAAGTGATACCATAAGAGTAATCTGCTTGGTTATCATCTAAAGCCTTCACCAAGTTAAGAATAGCATCCTTTTCGTACCAATCATCAGAATTAAGGATCAAAATTAAATCCCCTTTGGCTTCCTTAATTCCTTTATTCATAGCATCAACCATTCCGCGATCCGGGGACGATATATATCGAATAAGCCCTTGCTTAGCGTAGTTGTCGAGTAACTCGATTGTACCATCCGTGGAGGCACCATCAATGATCAAATGCTCAAAATCTTTAAAGGTTTGATCTTTAATGCTTTGAATACATTGAGAAAAAAAGTCTTTTCGTCCTGCACGAATAAGATTGAAAGTAGCCGTTACGATCGTTACTCTAGGTTGCATTTTTACTTATCTCTTATAATAAAACTTTACAAAAGGAAGAAAACCAAATAAGTAGCTTTTAACGGTTAATTGTTTCCAAAGCACTTTTATAACAGGGATTCCGAACAGACAAAATTTAAGATATGTAAGAGGTTGAGATTGAACATGAGCAGCACTGCTGACTGTTACGGGCTGAACCGTATCAGTCTGTTGCAATGGATACATTGCTAATATTCTTTCCACCAACTTCTTATTATCTATGTTTTTCAGATTACGCTCTATTATGAAACGTATAAGTCTATTCAAAAAGAATTTCGGAAAAACGTTAGTTGCACCCGGGCTCGTATAGGTTCTAAAGATGTGTTCGCATTGATCAACAGTTAATTCAGGATAGAATACTTTAGAATACTTATAAGTCCTCATAGTCATTGCATGAAGCGTTTTTAAGTTTGCGTATACGTCATCAGTTGCAGATGAAATTCCTCCCAATCTGTAATAAGATATTATTTCTGGAATTTCAACGCCTTTATAATCACCCCAAATCAACTTAACAATTAGATCATAGTCCCCACCAATACCGCAGCTAGTATCATAATTACCTAGACTCTCAAGAACATCCCTTCTCACTCCCATAGCCTGATGAGAAAATGGCATGGTGAACCAAAAAATATTGATATCAGGAATCCAAGTCGAAACGAAATTGTCATTTCTATCGTATCTCGATTCCTGCCCAAAACAATAATCTGCCTGTTCACGCTCCATTGCTTCAAAACAATGCTCCAAAGCCTGGCTAGAGTAGTATTTATCATCACTATTCATGAAGAACACATACTTCCCTTTTGCGTACCTGAGAGCATTGTTATATGCTTCATCAATGCTTTGATCTTTTTGAGAATGTATTTCAAGACGGTCCCCAAAAATTCCTTTCAGCTCTTCTAACAATTCGAGGGTGCCATCACTGGACTTGCCATCCATCAGGATATGTTGGATATTCTGATATGTTTGCCCGGAAACGCTTTCTATACATTCCCTTAACAAGTCCTTTCTTCCAGACTTGACAATATCTTTAACAATCGTAATGACCGTTATAGTAGGTTTCGCTTTATCCATACTACATTTTCCAGCACAATATAATTATCTTCTATTTTTTTTAGTAAACAAAGGAATAATTGAAAAGAGGTATATCTTTGTTCTATCTTCCTTGTATTTTATTCGTAACAGAGGAATAGCTCCAAATAATCGAATAACCTCTTCTGTTACACTCGTCTTCCTAGCTTCGTCTTTATACAGAAAACTTTGAGACAGTCCATCAAAGAAAGGAGTCATTTTGGCATAATACCAGAAATCATAAAAATGTAACAGTTGCTTCTTCGTTATCACAGATTTTCTTCGCAACCATACTTTATTTGGTCCTGCAAAGTGAATGATTGATATGTCTTTTTGCTTTTCGAGCAACTGTTCACTTGTAATGTCATCTACCGGGATATACTTGGCATTCTCTACATCGCATTCTATATAACCCCAAGAGCAATCTAGTATTTTAAAGTTATTCTTGAAGTATAAAGTAAATAGATCCTCAATAATGATCAATAACTTATCCCTCTTCTCCTTTGCCAAGGAAAGCAAGTTTTCGGTTATGCGTTGCTCCCTCCATTTTTTGCAATCAATAACATAAACGCCTGCACTAATATAAACTTGGGAGGAATCCATTCCAAGATCTGCCATGTGGTTCAAAACCCACGGAGCAACACCTAAATCCGGAGGCGCTGCTAAGGCTTTATCTCTCAGATCTGTTTGCCAAAGCAAATTGATATCTTTCAGTACAAGCGTGTCTGAATCCAGATAAATCGCCTTGTCTATATTTGCATTCATATGAGGAATTAACAATCTTGAATAACAATCCAAAAAATTCTCCTCCCTATATCCTTTAAGTCCTTCAAAGATTTGCAAATCTACATGGCTGAAGACTAAAGATGCGTTTGAATATCTTTCACAGAGACTCAGCAAATGCCGCTTATTGCATTCACTAATCCCAGTATCAAGAATATTAATCAATAGTTGGCTTTTCGTATTCGTACAGACACTCGCAATTGATGTCGCCAAAACGCCAACTAAATCATCGTTCCCTTCGTAGAATAGATTAATTCGATCCATAGTCGATAAAACTCAAAGCTAGATTACCGGGTGGCTTACCTTTACAGATCGGGTAATCCATCCTAACCGAGAAATACTATTTACGTATCAAGTGTACGTTCTCCTTGTACCAATCAACTGTCTCCAAAACTGCATCATCAAAATTATGCTCAGGTTTCCATCCAATAGATTTCAGCTTATCATTACAAACCCAACGCTTACTAATTCCGACAGGCATAGAACTATTCCATACATACTTCAGACCAGGAAAGCTGCCAGCAACAGCTTGAGCAACTTGTCCCATACTGACTTCTTCTCCCGTCGAAATATTTACAATACCATCCAATCTTTTCATAGCACAAATGGCACCCTGAGCAGCATCATCTGCGTAAATAAAATCGCGCGTAGTATTGGCATTCCCCCAAACTTCAAGATCATGTCCATCGTTAGATGCAACATACGCTTTGTGGATTAAAGAAGGAATAACATGGCCTGTTTCAGAATTAAATCTGTCGTTCTTGCCAAATATATTAGTAAACGTTCCGTAGCAAAACGAAATTCCTCGTTTCTCTTTCAAGAGTTTAAGATAAGCATATGCGTGCCGTTTTGACATCGCATAACCGAACTCTCCAAAATGGGGAAGACCTATAAAAAAGTCCTCCTCACGTAAGGGAACTTTAGCCCCGTCCGGATATGCCGCCACCGTACTAGCGAAGAAAATCTTCTTAACGCCAAAGGTCTCGATAGCCATAAAAACATTATGGTTTATCTCTGTATTTAATGTCAGTGACTTCCACTGATTAACATCATTTCCTTTAAGACCGTAAACTACGGAAGCAAGATGAAACACGTATTCAGGCTTTTCTTTTCCAAAAAATTCAAGAACCTGTTTTTTGTCAAGCAAGTCCAATTCAATATGTGTAGGCGCACATACATTTTCATATCCAGCGTCTCTCAACGCTGATAATAGAGCTGTACCCAGAACTCCCCCAGCGCCTGTGACTAGGATCCTAGACTTTTTATCCATTAGTTTACCTTCAGAAAATAAGGGTGCTATTTGAAACACGCTTCATATCTGCTTGAACCATCATTTCGCAAAGTTCATTTAACTGAACTTTAGGTTCCCATCCAAGTTCTCTAACAGCCTTAGCCGGATCACCAATAAGGAGATCAACTTCTGCGGGACGATAGAATTTCGGATTGACACGAACAACTTCCTTTCCAGTTGCCACATCAATACCAACTTCATTAACTCCTTGTCCCTTGAATTCGATCGTAATTCCAACGGCAGCGAAAGCCATCATTACAAAATCACGAACTGGCGTAGTCACATTTGTAGCTAGAACATAAACATCAGGTTGTTCGGCTTGAAGCATGAGATGCATGCCCTTCACATAATCACCTGCAAAGCCCCAGTCACGCTTTGCGTCAAGATTCCCAAGTTCAAGGACATCCTGCTTACCCTGCTTGATCATGGCAACAGCATGGGTAATCTTACGCGTCACAAATTCAAGACCACGCAATGGAGATTCATGGTTAAAGAGAATGCCACAAGAACCAAAGATATCGTAACTCTCACGATAGTTGATCGTAATCCAATGAGCATAAAGCTTGGCAACACCATAGGGAGAACGCGGCCAAAACGGAGTCTTTTCAGTCTGGGGAATTTCCTGAACCTTACCAAACATTTCGGACGTTGAAGCTTGATAAAACCGAATTTTCGGATTCACCATGCGAATTGCTTCCAAAAGATTGGTTGCACCGAGTCCGGTAATATTTGCAGTGGTAACTGGCTGTTCGAAAGAAACCCCCACGAACGATTGGGCTGCCAAGTTGTAAACTTCATCAGGTTCACAACGATCGATCAGTCGAATGGCACCAGCTTCGTCAGTAAGATCAAAATCTACCAATTCAAGATTAGGGTCGTTTTCAATACCAAGATCCTGAATGCGCCAGAGATTCATCGAAGAAAGTCTACGCATTGTTCCGTATACTTTATACCCTTCGTTCAACAGATGCTGAGCAAGATAAGCACCGTCTTGGCCGGTAATACCGGTTACAATTGCTTTTTTCATATATTTTCCTTTTAAAGGTTAGTTTCGAGAATAAATATCATCAAGGCGTACTATGTCGTCTTCACCCAAATAATCACCGCATTGCACTTCTATTAGCACAACAGGGGCATTTGAATTGTTAACAAGCCTATGTACTGTTTGTACAGGAATGTATACAGATTCATTCGCAGAGCAGATTATATGTTTTTCCCCTACTGTGATTTCAGCAATACCATCGACTACAGTCCAATGTTCAGACCGATGATTGTGTAACTGTAATGAAAGTGCCCCACCAGGATTTACGGTTATACGCTTAGATTGGTAATGATCACCACGCGCAATGGACTCGTAAGTTCCCCAAGGACGATGCACCACAGGCGGAAGTACCGCTTCTGTTCGACCCGTTTCTTTCAGTTGAGCTACAACATTCTTAACTTCCTGTACGCGAGACAACGGTGCAACGAGCACGGCATCGGAAGTTTCAACAACTGCAACGTCACGCATGCCGATTGCAGAAACAAGACGGCTTGTACTATGGATATAGCAGTTGACGCAAGAAATGGAGAGCGAATCTCCGATCTGAGCGTTATTATCGGAATCCTTTTCAGCAACAGCGTGCATAGCATTCCAGGCGCCGAGATCGTTCCAAACTACATTCAATGGCAAAACCGCAGCCTTGGCAGTCTTTTCCATAACAGCGTAATCAATGGAATCCGATGGACATTCATTCATTGCGTCAGAATTAGGGTAAATAAAACCGTTTTGGACTGACTGGTTCTCCATTGCAATTCTGCAATGGTTAAAAATGTCAGGAGCAAAAGACTTCAAAGCATCCAAATAGCTGGAAGCCTTAAAGACAAACATGCCGGAATTCCAATAATAGCCACCAGCTTCCAACATATCCTTGGCCTTAGCCAACACTGGTTTTTCCACAAAGCGCTTCACCTTGAAGCTACTTGCCGATATGGGATCACCTGCTTCAATGTAACCAAAACCAGTCTCTGGTCCCGTCGGCCGAATGCCAAATGTAACAAGATAACTACTCTCTGCAAGGTGAACTGAATCTTCGATTGCCTTAACAAAAGCTGTCCTACCTTCAATAGAATGATCGGAAGGCAAAACCAGAAGAACGGCATCAGGATCGGACTTCACGGCTTCAAAAGCAGCGAGTGCAATAGCAGGAGCAGTATTCCTTGCTACTGGTTCTACAATGATATTACCATGACAATTAAGCTCATCAAGATCGCGCTTAGCCAGAAAGCGATGATCTTTATTGCACACAACGATAGGATTACCAATACTTGTTAACCCGACGACTCTTTTCAGAGTCGACTTGAAGAGCGTTTGCCCCTTTTGAAATTCCACAAATTGCTTCGGATAGCTGGATCGCGAAAGCGGCCACAGCCGAGTGCCAGAGCCACCACAAAGAATGACGGGAACGAGAGGAGATTTGTTCAACGTAATCACCGTAGATTTAGTTCATTGATAACAGCTTCGGGACCAGATACCTGAATCGTTTCGGTATCCGCCAATAAAGTGAGAGCCATCGCAAGTTCGTGGTCGTTACCACCAGGAAGGGTTCGGTCGCCCATAAATACAATATTTTCGTCCGGATATGCGTTTCTCAGATGTTGAGCAATTTGCCCTTTACCACAGCCAACAGGCGTAATGTCAATAGAAATAGACCCGCCCACACTGATTTCAAGGTATGGATATTTGGCAGAAAGTTCGGAGTGGATCGCTAGACGCTCACCATTTTCTCTGTCCCAAATCTGGTAACGATTGCGCTCCTCATATGGACAATTACGACCAAGTACGGAAAAATTGACCATCCCCACCCGTTCTTCGATGTAATTGTCAAAAAACGGACCTGGATACTTGCTTATCGCCCGGAAACGCTCCAAATCTTCACGCAAATCATCTGAAAGCTTAAAATCCTTCTGATAAACAATTTCGTGCCCCTGACGAAGCTAGTTTCCCATGGCGCAATAGATGCCAGAGAAAGCATTAATGACTGAGTCAGGAAGTTGTTCCATAACCTTGGCAAAGTCTGATCCAGTCGCGATGAATGCTTTATGGTGCGCAAGCCATGGAACAAATGTATCGGCAAAATCCTCCGTCATGGGAAGACGGGGCGGTGTAAGTGTGCCGTCCATATCAAACAGGTAAACAGTCACGGATAATTCACTTTCTTATTCAAGAAAACTTTTGGAGTAACTGGGCGAAATTTGCAAAGCTCTCTGCCCAGGTAAGAGTCTTGGGTTTGAAAATCGACTTAGAAGGATCTCTGTGAAGAACAATGCGAACTGCATTGGCTATAGCCTCAGAAGACATTCCGGAGAAATAAATCAAACCCTCATTGCCAATCTCTCTGAAAACAGGAATGTCACGCGCAATGACCGGCTTGCCATGCCATAAGCCTTCTGCAACAGATAGGCCAAAGCCCTCAGCCTCTGAGGCTACGACAACCCCTGTCGCCAACTTATAAAGCGAAAGCAATTCATCATCAGAGGCTCCTGCAAACCAAAAAAGATTTTTATTGAGAGCTGGATGATTTTTCATACGTCTTACGAATTTAGACATCATCCAACCACGACGTCCAACAATAACCAAGTTGACTTCCACACCAGACGCCCATAACACCTCAAAAGATGACAGTAGCTGCTCATAGCCCTTTCTAGGTTCAAGAGTGCTTACTTGGAGAAAGAATGGACGCGCCGTTATTTGCGCAGGCAAACAATTACACATGTTCTCTTGAGGCTTTTTAAAATCCGCACCCAAGTGGAAATGGCCTATCTGGACACTAGAGTCTAAGTTGGTACGTTTCAACCAAGCTTTAAACGCGTCCTCTGTCGCCTTGGAAATGGCAAAAATTCCATCATAAGAAACAATGAGTCGTAGCCATTTTGAAAAAAGTAGACCATCACGAGGCTTGAAGAACTCAGGGTGTTCTTCCGCGATAATGTCATGGAGGATAGCGCCAAGACGCCCTCCTGCCTGACGGAACGACGCCAAATACGCTGCATCGAACTCAAGCGCATTAGCGTTAATCATCGTTTGAACCAACCAATCGCCCGGTCTAACGCTTATTTCTTCGTCAACGACATTCGCCTTATCGGTTAGCCAGCCCTGTTTAGCGCACCAACTGTCTGCACGGCGATATACACCCGTGACTGGATCCGGATAGACGGGCACAAACTTAATAGCATCCTGCCTCAAACCTTCGCGGCAAAGATTCTTTGCCACACGTGGAATACCCGAACGATTGTCATAAAAGGGAAGTGATCCCAGACTCAGATACAAACACGGAGGACGATCCTCAGTCTCAGTTCTAACAACATGCGAGGAAGGGGTACGCGAAAGAGACAATAACGGCCATCGGCCAATGTGCCACTTTTCTTTAAAGTTAGGGTTGTACTGGCGAACCACTATCGGTACACCGAACAGGCACCACGCCTTAAGAGTGCCAGCTTCAGCAACGCCGAGTATCTTTCCCTTTACCTTGACTTCTCCGATGTCAATTAGCTTTGTCAGTGTTTTAACGTCGGATAGTAGATGCATTGAAGCGCCAACCAAATCATGCGGATCGTCTTTAACGAGAGAGTTCATTTTAATCCAAACCGTTGCAGCACATGTACAAACACTATTTACAACAAGCATCGCGTAAAATATCTGACGCTCAAACAATGTGTGGATACGCCTGGCAAACACAAGCAACACATAAACAATCGTTCAATCCGTCAGTCTCTCGTGATATCCTGATGCAATAGATCCTTCTGTCAGCAAATGTAGCAATTGTAAACGAAATAATATCGTTTATACCTATAAACAGCTCTCAAGGCAACCCATTTTTCCGGCTATTCAGAGCCGAACCAGAAATTTCAACGTCTGTGCAACTTCAATCACAAGATTTAATGCCGCTTACTATAGCTGATACGAAACGGTACAGGATCCTACGCGCTCTTAGTTTCTGGCTGGGTCTAGCGGCCCGGGAAGTCCGATTTCCCCAAAAGTCCAGAAGAGGCCTAAGATTTACCGCGCTCCGCTAATAACTGATCTTTAGCCGCCCTATAGAAAAAGCCTTTCATCTGAATTAACTTCTGTGGTGAACCCTCTTCAATGACTTTTCCTGCACTCATCACAAAGACTCTATTTGCTTCCATTACACTCCCCAATCTATGAGCGACAGTAATACAAGTTCTCCCTTCCCTCAATCTGTTCATAGCTTCCACGACTTGTTGCTCGGTCTTGCTATCCAGGGCACTTGTTGCCTCATCCATGATCAGAATCGGAGCGTTCTTCAGAAAGGCTCTAGCAATCGACAATCGTTGCTTTTGGCCGCCAGAGAGCTTATTACCTCCTTCGCCCACACGCGTCTCCAAGCCCTCAGGCAACTCTTGCACCAACTCCGTTAGTGATGCCACTTCCAGTGCCTTACCAATGTCACGTTCCGTTACATTATCAAGACCGTATTTTAGATTATCTCTCAACGTACTGTCAAATAGTACGACATCCTGTGTCACAAACGCCATCTGGCGGCGCAAGCTGCGATGCGAAACCTTCGATATGTCCTGACCGTCGATCAAAATTCGCCCTTCCGACGGTTCCAAGAACCTCGCTATCAGGTTAACCAATGTCGTCTTGCCCGAGCCCGACTGACCTACCAGCGCAACGCGTTCGCCTTGCTTGATCTCCAAGGAAAAAGACTTCAACGTTGGGACATCCTTGCCGGGGTAAACAACCGTCACATTCTCAAACGTAACAGTGCCACCGCCTGGCTGAATCAGCAAATCCGGACCATCGTCCTTCTCCCTTTCAGCATCAATCGTATCGAAGATGCTCTTGGCTGCTACAGAAATACTCGCAAAGGTGCCGTTCAGTCCCGAGAGATGTTGAATCGGCGCCTTCATCAGCAACAATGCCGAGAGGAAAGTGATGAACTCCCCGATCGTCAATAGCCCTTTTTGCGCTTCGTAAAGCGCCATCCCGACAACACAGGCAATGGCCACCATCGTGAGCATTTGCGTCACGGGGGTCGTCACAGCTGTCATCTTGATGTTCTTGAGCGTCAGTTTGAAAATGTGTTCGTTAACCTCTGCAAAGCGCTTTTCCTCAAAGTCATAGGTATTGCTCACCTTGACCAGACGCTCGGCTTCATAGGTCTCCTGTACTCGCGAAATCATCATGCCGAGCGTTTCCTGACTTTCCCTCACGATCTTTCGTATACGCCTTGAAATCGTGCGCAGGGTCAACGCGAGTCCCGGAATGATGACGAACGTCACAAGCGTAAGTTGCCAGTCATGCCAAAAAAGCACCGACAGCAACGCCACGACCTGAATCGAATCACGCACTAATACGATGAAGGACTGGGCCGCTCCCGACAACGCCATCGTCGCTTCGTTGACGAACTTGGAACTGATTCGTCCCGTCGTATTCCGCTGATATTCGGCTTCGGGCCAGTGCAAAATGCTTTCGAATAACTGCATGCGCAGTTTGACCAGCACGGACTGACTGACCTTGGCCATTAGAACCGTACTCATCACCGTACAGATGGCAAACCCCAGAGTCACACCAATGAGCGCGAGCGGTGCTGCATAAATAATCCAGCCTTCCTGATGATAAAACCCGATGTCGGTCATTTTACCGAGCAAAGTCGCCGTCACGGACGACATGCTGGCTGACCCCATTAAAAAGACGACCGCCACAGCCAGACGCCATTTATGCGGGAGAAAATATCGATAAATACGGCGCAAATCAGGATCCACTTTCTCCATCCACTTCATGCGTGCTCCCCTCCATCCGTCTTACTTTCATTGTTGTTTTCGGTCTTCTCTTCGCGCTTTTCCAGTGACTGCAGACGCAAAAGTTCGGCAAAGAGACCATTTTGTTCAAGCAACTCGGCACGCGTGCCCATTTCCTTGACCACACCGTCGGCCATCGCCACAATCTTCGTAGCGTGCTCGATCGTTGAAAAGCGATGCGCAACCATAAACGTCGTGCGTCCCTTCATCAATGAGACGAGCGCTCCCTTGATCTTCATCTCGTTTTCACTGTCAAGCGCACTGGTAGCCTCATCCAAGATCAAAATCGGGGCATTTCTCAAAAATGCCCGCGCAATCGATAAGCGCTGCTTCTGGCCGCCGGAGAGCCGACTACCACCTTCACCCACCACCGTGTCGAGCCCCTCAGGAAGGGTTCTCACAAAATCCGCCAAAGAAGCATCCTCCAACGCCTTCCAGACTTCAGCTTCCGTAGCGTCAGGCGAGCCGTATAGCACGTTGTTGCGGATCGTATCGTCAAAAATCATGACGTCCTGCGAGACGATGGCAATGTGCCTGCGAAGCGACTCAAGCTTCAAGTCCCGAATGTCAATACCATCCAGTAAGATCCGACCTTTTGTAGGATTCCAAAAACGCGGAATCATGTGCACAAGCGTACTCTTCCCAGACCCAGACAACCCGACCAGGGCAATACAGTCACCCGCTTTGACTTCCAAATTGAACTCGTGAACCGCATCGCGTTTGGTGTTCGGATAGCGCATCGAGACATGCTCGAAGACGAAGTCACCCTTGCAGGTCGTCAAATCCACCTTGCCCTCATCCGCTTCGTCGGCTTCGTCGAGCGTGGCAAAGATGCTTTCGGCTGCCACCGCCATCACCACGAAACCAGAATTGACACCCGCGAGATTTCGAAGCGGCGGCATCAGAAGAAGAAGCGCCGCCAGAAAGGTCACGAAATCCCCCATGGTAATCACCCCCTGGCTGATCTGGAACATCGCGAACGCGAGTACCAGAGCAACTCCTGACATGAAAATCAGTTGCGTGAGCGGCGTCCCCATGGAGGTCACCTTTGTCATGTCGATCATCATTTTGCTCACGCCGTCATTGATGCGTTTGAAACGATCCATTTCGAGAGCGTAGGTATCGGAGAGTTTGATGAGGCGATGCCCCTCATACACTTCCTTCACTCGCTCGAGTACGGAAGCAAAGGACGCCTGGCAGGTCTCCATGATCATCTTCATTCGTTTGGAGATGTATCGGAGCAACTTGAAAATCATCGGTGCAATAATGAAGCTCACAATGGCGAGCATCCAGTTGTTCCAGACGAGTACGCAAGTGAGCGCCACCACCTGCACGCTGTCACGCACCAGAATGATGCAGGACTTGCTCGCGTTCGAAAGAGCTACATTCGCCTCAAAGATGAACTTTGACGTAATGTTGCCGGTGGAATTCTTCTGATAAGTATCGGCAGGCCAGCGCAAGATCTTGTGGAAGATTTCCCCTCTGAGTTTGACAAGCACGGCCTGACTGGTCTTCCCGAGCAGATAATTGCTCATGAACATGCTCCCGCCATGCAGAACCGAAATGAAAATGAGCGCAATAGGCGCTACCACGACGATCCAGGCTTCCTGATCGTAAAATCCAACGTCGGTGAGCTTGCCAAGAAGCATCGCGATGAGGGAAGAAGCGGCACCCGCTCCGATCATGAAGACGAGCGACATTGCGATCTTGCCGCGATGAGGCTTCAGATAAGTCACCAACCTAAGAAGACTGGGATTGAGCTTGGATTTGAGACGAGATATAAGAGACATGCAAGGGTCGAGGATTTCTTAAGATGCCAGAGTTTGCTGAAAGAAAGAGCCGTGCGTTCTTTCCTGAGGTGAAGAACGGTTACGACCATGGCGCTATTGTACCTGCAGCATTTTTGCTGAGAAAACAACATGGTCAATTTCTCCGTCCTTTTATCCATGACGGCTAAGCCGAAACGGCGACGTATATTCAAGGTCTTGCAAGACATTCGCGCGTTTTGATGCGCACAGCACGATCAAGCTCGACAATCTCGTCGACCGAACCGGGAAGCGGCGCCGAAATGCTCTCAAGCATGCCGCGCACCGTGCTGAAGATGTCGGTGAAGCCGATGCGGCCCTCAAGGAAGGCCTCGACGGCGATTTCATTGGCGGCGTTGAGGACGATGGTCGCGCAGT
>ENA-OOSX01000794-OOSX01000794.1-human-gut-metagenome-genome-assembly--contig:-NODE-794-length-15751-cov-7.422783_pt1 | contig 15751 bp, 19 predicted proteins | sample MGYA00241315_ERZ501225 | MGnify/ENA primary metagenome ERZ501225 (study PRJEB25962, sample SAMEA2042496) | human gut metagenome | biome: human gut; feature: human-associated habitat; material: faeces... | reverse complement strand
GTACTAAGGATATGTATGCGGTAGAGTTCTGTGGTTACTTCCCTACTGATAATCCCAAGTATAGTATCATAGTTTCCATTAATAAGGCTGGATTACCTGCAAGTGGTGGACTAATGGCAGGTGATGTATTTAAGAAGATAGTTGATTATATTAATAACAGAGAAGTATGAGTGTAATAGTGTTTATTATTTGCCTTATTTCGTGTATAGCAAGTATAATAGGATATTTGAGAAGAAAGTATAAGTGGCGGTCTAGATTTATGCAGTCAAACCGTGAACTAAACCATTATGATAAACAAAGCCCTTATGATATATATACTCGTGATATAGGTATATATGAACCAACCTCTTATAATGTGTACAAACTATTTGTTGGACAAAACAAGAATAGTGATTACCAACAAAGGGAGCATGATTACCATTGGTATAGGTTTGATAGGTATGAATTGACAAGTTCAAAGAAGTATATATTTACAAATATAGTCTTGTGTATAACAATGGCAGTTATGATTATTCATTATACCTTTCTAGTTATGGACGGTGTTGCTATTTTAGAGGGAGGTTATCAATATATTCCACTACTAATATCTGGGGCTATTTGTACAAACAAATTAATCACTAAATACAAAGCATACAAGATAGCAAAGGTTATTTATAATATATATGATAATATGTTGCCTCAAATAATAGAGAGGAAGAAGGTAAATCTAAGTTTTAAATATTTAGGAGAATATGTTACTCTTAAATTCAAATTTATTCCACATTCTCACATTCTATGGATAGATGAAATACAATATGAATGGGGGGAGATAGATGTATTTATTGCTATAAACAATAATGAAACACAGCTAGAATTTTCATTTTTTTGGAGAAAGCAACAATGAATATAAACATTTGTGCTAAATGTGATTCTGGGGAATTAACAGAAGAGGGAGTGAATGAATTATGATAAGAATGACAAGTAATGATTATTATGACTTCTTGGAGAAGGTTTTAGAGAGATACGAAACAGGAGAGCTATCAGAGGAAGAAGCAAGACAAATGGTGAATGATGCTGTTATTGATGAATGGAAGTCAGACCCACGTGAACCGCATGATGTACCAGATGATTATATACCACCTAGTAGTAATTGTTAATATGATGACTATTGAAGAATTAATGAATAAATTAGGATTGGTAGAAGTATCTAAGGTAGATAAGCAACTGTTAGAACACTTACTTCATCTATATAATACAGGTCAATTAAAAGCTGTATCTATAAGCCGAGAGGAAGCACTACTACAAATGGCAGATGCATATCTTAATAATTGCTTACCTCAAATTGATGATATTATATATAGAGATTAGTAGAAGGGACGACCTATGGATTTAATGGAAGAAATGTGGATAAGCAGACCACAAGGAAGAATGACTAAACTGTCTGATTTATCAGACGGAAGTATTGCACGTATAAAGTTCTATAATGCAAATAAGGAGTATACTGTAGACAGCTTTAAAATAATGTTTGCTGAATATCAGAAGTCTATATACTGCAATCAAGAAGTTATAGGAGTATGCCATTCTATTAGTGATTATAGCTACATAGTAGATTATATTAATAATTCCCATTTCAGAAACGAATTAGATATATTTACTCCAGAATTTGATAAGAAGCGTACTCACCACATAATATCTCATAAGTCAGACAAAGACACATTACAAGTGAAAGTAATTTCTAATGAAGGAGTTATTAAGAGCTATGATATGTCTGCAACTGGAATGTCATTTGAAGATATGTATGAAATTATAGATAAGGAGCGTAATGGATATGAATGAAATTGATTTAGTTTTACAGAAGTTTCCAAGTATAAACAGGGAAGATTTATTGATATTAGCAAGTATTCTACTGGATTACTGGGACAACAAATGTCCTGAATCTCTAACTTCTCTTAGGGCAGATGTTGATAAACGGTGCAGTGTTACTGTATTTCCAGACTACTACTTAATAGCACATAGGGCAATTGTTGAATCAGAAGAGTTCTTTAATCTACTTAGTAAAGTAGAGAATTATGAATACATTAATGATAATCTACGTATAATGGGACTTAAAGTAATTGGGACTGATATTAAATTAGATGAGTATTCGGAAGTTATTCCAGATGAGAACACAGAGTTCCACAACTTAGGATATCCTATATATGAAGAGTGGTGGAATTACTAACATGAATGGGATTTGGTACAGCAGTTGGAGTTCCTACTGCGGCTACTATTAATAATTATGACAATGGAAAGTGAGGATAAAACAATACCCGAGTGGTGCACTATTGAATGTGAGAAGATAGTTGAAGAAATTGCACCCGGATTCAAATGTATTAAGAACGCTATAACAGGTGAAATATTAGCTTTTATACATGAGGAGTTAGATGATGATATGCTAGATGAACAGGCAGATGAATGACTATAAACCAAATAAATGAAATTATATAAGAGGATTTAATAAATATGGACGGAGTTTATCAGCTCCAATAATTATAAACAATAAAGAGTAGCATTATGGAAGAGTATCCTTATACAGAGGTTGTAGACGGTAAAGAGTACACCTATATTAATATGGGTACGTACTATGTAACTAACTTAGAGACTGGAGACAGAAGACTTGTACAGAGACAAGTACCATTCTTATTCGGTGAGGATTACGATGCAGGAACACCAAGTACCGAAGATACAGAGTGCCTGGCTGAATCTGGAGAGATTCTTAATCCATTTAAAGCAGAAGAGACTATAAGAAAGGGACAAGAGTATAAACCTAATAAATGAGCTAGATAAACTAGGATATAAGAATGGAGGTAAATTATGAACATTAAGAGAGTAAAGTGGAGTTATCTTAATATTAAGAAGCAGAAGTTAGAGTATAAGAAGGAGTTGAAACATATTAATGACCCTACAAAAGTAGTTCCTGACCCTAGACGTGAGTTACCCAAACAATTAAAGGAGATGTTAGATAAACTATTATTTAACGATTGATTAACATACCTCCATTTGTTTAACTACTGACTAATTTGATGCTAAAGTTTACCGTTTAGGTGGCTTATTAGGTACTCGACATAAATGATAACCACGGACTTTAAAAACTTTCAAAGCCTGATGATTCTTATAACTGTCATTACACTCCTTACAGATAGGAGTAATACACTTGGTATAAATAAGTCTGCCTTCTGTATTTAGTCGTCCATATTCAGCAAGTACATGCCCACCAACAGCAGGGTTGTCATTAGTAAATGACTTCTTACAGCAAGGACATTTAGTAATGAATCTTGTAAATATATTGGTTCTATGACAGTAGTTTATCCACGACTTATAACCATATTTACACGCTTCATCGTCAGCAACAGCTTGTAAACATGTTATCTCCTTTAAAATACCCGTAACCAATAAAACGCCCATAACTAGCAAATTTAATGAAATTCTACTACAAAGATAAGAATTAAACTAATATCTCATAACTATAAATAAACTAATATGAACAATAATCAATCAGAGAATAAAGAACCAGATTTCTTTACTCCTAATGCTCCAATTAAATACGCAACGGCAGGAGGAAGAGGGGTAATGATAGGTTGCGGAATTATGATAGTCTTATATGTCATAGGCGTAATTATAGGACTATGCTTGGGATATGGTTGGAGCAGCCTTCTTCTGCCTTTCCTTCCATTTATCGTAATTGGATTTATTGGCTACATTTGGGAGATGTTTAAGAAGTTCTACAATTTGGGATATGATGAGAAACGTAGGATATAAAGTCTTTGTATAACCATATATCCTACCTTACTTTAGTAAATTCCTATGTACTTGCTTCTAATAGCTCTATTAGTATGGACTAGTAGTATTATTACCTAGTAATAACTGTAATTTATAAGATGTTAATATATAAAGTAGAGGGTGTTTATAAATATAAAGCTAGTTATCAATGATAGCTAGCTTTAATTGTTTTATAGAATTTGGCTTTGTATATCCCATTGTTGGGGAGTAAAATTAGCTTCTAGTTCTTTGAAGCTATATTCGATATTCTCTATGTCGGATAGGCTAAACTCCTTTATAGAGGTCTGTTTCTTGGCAATAGTGACACGTATCTTTCTGGTTTCAGCATTGAAACTAAAACTACTTGGAAGAGGGGATATGTAACCTGTTGTAGTCTTATTGATAGCTATAATGTTCTCCAAGCCATTCTTATAGGATATGACAATGAATCCTCTGAAATAATCAATGGAATAGTAAACTACTTTAGATAAGACCTTTTGATATACACTTGCCTTCTCTTGGTCTGTAAGATTGGTTAATTGGGAATTATATGTAATGGAATTAATCTTAGTGATGTTGGCTTTATAGTTACTAATTTCGTCTCGTATGTTATTGATTTTAGCTTCTATCTCTGTTACTTTAGCTTCTTCTGTTACATATTCGTTCTCGTACTGCGTAATCAATCCTTTCACAGTCACTAATGTAATGGCTTTAGATAGTCTAGCCATTTCTTTCTTGTGTGAATCAATTTCATCTATCAATCCAGATATTCTATCTTCTAGTCCTTCTATGATACCATTAATCCTATGTACTTCACTAGTCGTTTTAGTGGTGTATTCAGATAATAGTAACGTGTCTTTGACACATTTCCATACGGTAGGTAGTAGTACATGAGAGACAATTCCAGAGTTTCTACACTTCTTCCTATATTCTTTATCATTCTTCTTGCAACAGGTCATAACGAAATATCCACTACCGTCTTTTCTTATCATCTTATGAAGCATTAGAGCATACCCACAAGGGCAGAATACTAATCCTTTTAATGGATTGAAGTTCTTAGTAGTTTTACCTTTGAATAGTTGGTTCTGTGAGACGCAAATTTGTGCTCTATTCCAGTCATTATCGGATATAATTTTATCCATGAGAGGAAGATTTAGCCCTTTGAATCTTCTTCGTCCATTATAGATAGGATTCTTAATCATCTTACTAATTGAAGTTTCACAGAAGGGTTTGTTTAGCTGTGTCCTTAAACCTAGCTTATTAACTTCTTCTGCTGCATCACGTAGAGTTGTGCCATTGAGGACTAGTTGATATATGAATTGCACATCTTTGGTTTTGGATTCGTCTATTACCATTAGCTTTCTAGCGGGTATATTACACTTCTGTCCCTTGTAATCTGGGTTATCTATGACTTTAAATCCATAAGGTACAAGACTGCCAGTGTACATATATGGGTTAATATTGAGCTTGGTAATTTTACCTGTTCTCATTCTGGCAGTAATCTTATCTCTTTCTTCGGCTGCTGAATGTGCTTTTACTGTCAATGTTATAATGTCTATAACATTTAGTTCAGTGTAGGCTGAATATACTTTAGATGTATCATCCAAAAATAATACATCTAATCCATTCTCTAGAATATCATTTATGGTATTAAGGACTGTTAAGCACTCCTTCTCTCTGGATATACGTGATAGTTCTGACACTACGACCATATCAGCTGTATCTTTAGTGACAGCTAATAACTCATTAATACTTTCTCTATCCTTCTTGGCTCCAGAAACCTTCTCGGATATAATTTTAACGAGGTCGTAGTTATTATTACTACAATATTCCCTTATAAGTATCTTCTGTCTTTCTAGGTCTTGCTTCTCTGTAGATACTCTCGCATAACCTACAATTCTTTTTCTCATAATGCTTCTTCGCTGGTTAGTGGGTGCGAAGATAATGAAATCAGAGCACATTTGGAAACTTTGCGTCTGCCAGTGCGTGGTGGTGATTCTCTAAATGATATCCGCATCGTTCTGCTACCGTATGCAACTGATGATTGGGCAAATCTTTTCCAAAGACTTTCCTCGAAGTACGGCAAGTACAATAAAACTTATAATCAGGATAAGTCATGTCATATAATTCGTGAACCGCCCGGAGACAACCTTCATCAAAAGGACTGTTGTGCGCTACAAGTGGCAGACCGTCTATCAATGGTTTGATTTCCGCCCATACTTCCGGAAATTCGTCGGCTTCCATCGTGTCGTCGTAAGTTAAGCCATGAACAGCTGTGGTCCATTGCGTATAATAATTGGGGCGGGGACGGATCAGACGATAGATTTTATTCGTTATTTTTCCTTCCCTTACGATGACAACCCCAACACTGCATACGCTGGTACGTTTGCCGTTGGCTGTTTCAAAGTCGATAGCTGCAAAGTTTATCATCGTTTCTATTATTTTTTCGGATACAAATATAGCATAAAAAATGAGGTTGGAGAAAATATAGTAACAGGATTGGCAAATAGAAACCTTTTACTAAAAATTGAATTAAAATGGACTTTGGGGAAACATTTCCAATAAAAAACTCTTCTTTTAAAGAATTTACACTATTTTTGTTCGACATAAACCAAAGGCATGGACAAAATGGAAAATCCGGGACCATTTGCCCCCTCCTGTCCAAATCAAATTGATCCCCTGAATCCAATCTAAATTGATCCCTTTTGTCCAGCTGAAAGTGACCCCTTCAAATTGAACGTACGGATATACTGGTGATGTTCCGCTTCCGGATATCACAACGAAAGAAAAGGCGCAGCAATATATCGGTTTGGATATGGCTGCCGAAAAGGTAGGCAAAGATAAATTTCTCGAAGAAATTGTCCCTGAATGGCTTCAAAAGGCAAAGGCAAACGGACGCATCGTTGATTAGAATTTATTTTCGCTATATTTGCGTACAAAATAGATCCATGTATACAGAATATCAGCCTTCTCATTTACTTGTTCCCTACATTGATAGCTATTGGGAGTTTAAGGGCAATCCGGATTATGGTATGCGCATCCATATTCTGCCGGATGGTTGTACCGATTTTATATTTACGCTGGGAGAGGTGGCTAATGCTGTTGAAGAAGGGAGTCTGATTATGCAACCCTATCGTTCCTATTTTGTAGGACCTATGACAAAATATTCGGAACTCGTCACTTATACAGAATCGATTCACATGTTTGGCGTTCGTTTTTTACCTTGTGGTTTGTCTTGCTTTACAAACCTGCCTCTACACGAATTTGTGAATAGCAGAGTCAGTACTAATGAGATGAAGGCTGTTTTTGATGACACTTTTATTGAAAAATTAGGTGAGCAGAAGCATGTCACAGATCGAATACGAGTAGTGGAAGAATATTTGCTGGCATATTTGGCGCGTCATTATCAGCCTGCCGATTCTCATGTCGCTATGGCAGTGAACATGATTAATCATTCCAAAGGAAAACGTTCAGTTCGCAGCTTGATGGATGATGTCTGTTTGTGTCAGCGTCATTTTGAGAGAAAGTTCAAGCATTATACCGGATTTACTCCTAAAGAATACAGCCGTATTGTTAAATTTAAGAATGCTGTGGAATTGTTGAGAACCACAACATCAGCCAATCTGTTGACTACGGCAGTTGATGCAGGATACTATGATTTAGCGCATTTTTCAAAAGAGATTAAGTCGATGTCCGGCAATACTCCTGCGTCTTTTCTTTCCCTAACCGTTCCGGAAGAAACCACACTTACTTATATCGAACCACAAAGATAGATTAGGTAAAAGTCGCTTTTTTACAATAGAATGGGAAGATATGCCGTTACCTTTGCAAGGTTAATAAAAAACAATCAATTTATGACCACAAAAACAATGAAAGAGAAAGCAACAGAATTGTTGCAGAGATGTGAAGTAGTTACCCTTGCTTCTGTGAATAAAGAAGGTTATCCCCGTCCTGTGCCGATGAGCAAAATCCTGGCAGAAGGAATTTCCACTATCTGGATGTCTACCGGAGCAGATTCACTAAAAACAATTGATTTCTTATCGAATCCGAAAGCAGGATTATGCTTTCAGGATAAAGGAGACAGCGTGGCGTTAACGGGGAAAGTGGAAGTTGTAACTGACGAAAAGATGAAGCAGGAACTTTGGCAGGATTGGTTTATCGATCATTTTCCCGGTGGTCCCACTGATCCCGGCTATGTCTTGTTGAAATTTGAATCGAATCACGCAACTTATTGGATTGAAGGAACATTTATCCATAAGAAACTCGACTAATTCTACTCGGAAAGATAGAGGAATAGCGGATTTAATGAGGCTGTTCTCGAACAGCCTCGTAATTCATTTAGAATTCAAATTTTTCCAATTTCATTTCAGCCAATTTCTGAATGATACCTACATATTGAGCGAAATGAGGAGATTTTTCGTGTGCTGCCAATACTTCGGCATTCTGCCAAGTTTCGCAAATCATGAAAACGTCAGGACGCGTGCTGCTTTCGAAAGTATCATAAGCAATGCATCCTTCTTCTTTTAAAGAACAGGCAGTCAGTTCTTTTGCCGCTTTTATTGTTTCTTCGCGGTTGGATTCGTTTACACGAACAAAAACATTTAATCTGATCATAGTCTTTTTTATTTATATAATTAAAAGAATTGCTTTCTCACAGTATCTGTGAAAAGTCGGAGGCAAAGATACTATTTTTCTATACTTCTGGTGAGTTTATTTCAAAAATTCATATAAACTTCATGTCATCCTAAAAAAACAATTATATTTGCATCTGAATTCTAAAAGCAATGATTTTGGGCACAATTCTTAAATTTGTTATAGCTTAATATTAGCCTCATAAACCACAGGCTAATTTCTTTCGTTTGAGTAGTTCTATACTTGAACAGGTTTTTCATTTTATCATTTTTATTATTCACTGCATCGTTTTTCAAAACTGATGCAATTAAGGTATTCAGGCTTTTAGTCCGGTTTATGCTAATCAGATGGGAGTGGTGGGTGCGTTGAGAATGAATGGAAAATTTCGTAAGAAATAGTAAGCTGAACATAGAAGAAGAAATAAAAAGGATTGAGCTTCAGACGGTTGATCCTTTGGATAGAATCAGGCAGATCATTGGTGTCGTACAGGTTTCACTGACCTCGCTGAAAACAACTGTTGCCGGATATCAGTTTCGAAGTGCTGAAGAAGAGATTCTTTTCTTTAAAGTCTCGAAACCGCAGATTTCCGGTCTGTTGATGTTTTATGTCCGTTTGTATCAGATTGAAAAGAATCGTATCGACAAATCTCTGTCATCCCAATGCAGATATCTGAAGATTGAATTGGAGAACCTGCAAAAATCATTTTTGAATAATGACTTTTATGAATATTACCGTGCCGGTCGAACAGAGCTTGATAACCGCTATTTTATTCGGGAGAATTATGATATTCTTTCTGATATACATTGTCATCTACTGGATAGAGATATTTCTTTTACCACCTTGCATGATTCGAGTGTTGCAGAAATTCTGGCGAATAATCGCTTGATAGAATATGTGTCGGAGGAAATAGAGCAGCTGACAGAGAAACTTCATCTTAAATTCACTTCCATTGTAGACAGTAAACTGTTGCAATGGACGGACAGTAAAGTTGCTTTGGTTGAGTTTATCTACGCCTTGTATGCAGGTAAATGCTTTAGTAATGGAAATACGAGTTTGAAAGACATTGCTTTTTGTTGCGAAACACTGTTTAATATCGAGATAGGTGATTTTTATCGTATATTCTTGGAAATCAGGAATAGAAAGAAAAGCAGAACCCAATTTCTGGATAAGTTGAAAGAACAGATTATAAAGATGATGGATGAGCTTGACAGATAAATTTCAGGGCGTCTTGTGACATCTTGTGAATTATACAAATGGCTATTATCCAACTTTGCGGAGAAATATAATTGATTCACAAAGAAAGATAATCGCTTTTGTATAGTTATGGAAACAACATTTACATGGGAGATAAGGGTGAAGAATTGCCCCTTATTAATTAAGAAATGCAGTCACTGTGATAGTGACCGCTTTTATTGCAGTGATAAGTTCAGGATGAATGCACAGAAGAAAAACATTGATGTCTGGCTGATTTATAGATGTGTGAAATGTGATAACACTTGTAATATGACTCTGTTGTCACGAACTAAACCCGACTTGATTGATAAAAAGCTCTTTCACAGCTTTTCTATGAATGACAGGGAAGTTGCCTGGCAATATGCCTTTTCTGCCGGAGTGGCAAGTAGGAATAATCTTCAATTAGATTATGACAGTGTTGAATATGAGGTGATAAATACCGTCTCTTTAGAAGACATCCTGAATATGAGTAGTGAGATCATAAGTATCCAAGTCAAGTGTGATTTCGACTTGAGCCTTAAATTATCCTCATTGATAAAAAGATGTCTGCCTTTTTCCAGTACCCGCTTGAAGCTGCTGTTTGAAAAAGGGTATATTTCTTTACTTTCCGGCAAAACATCTTCCAAGTGTAAGGTAAAGAATGGCGATACTATTTTGATGGATCGAAAAAGCCTGATTGATTTCTTGGGATAAAATCGGTTTTACAGTTTTTTTTAATAGCTTTGTGAAATGATAATTCGCATTCTGTAAAAGAGGTTGTACTATTAAGATTGAAGATATGAAAAAGGTATGTTTATTAGCTTTTGTTTTGTTTACTTGGAGTATCGTTGTGAATGCACAGGAAAGTGATGGACGATACGTTGAAGTGACCGGTTCTTCTGAAATAGAAGTCGTTCCGGATGAGATTCATTTTCTGGTTCAGATTAAGGAGTATTGGCAAGAAGAATACACCGGTAAATCAAAAAAAGAAGAAGATTTTCATACGAAAGTGCCATTGGCAATGATAGAGAAAGATTTGCGTAAAAGTTTGCGCAAAATAGGAATAACGGATGATGCTATCCGCACACAGGAAATAGGAGATTATTGGCGTCAGAGAGGAAAGGAGTTTCTGATAGGTAAGCAATTGGATATCCGGCTTACGGATTTTGAGCAGATTAACTCTATTATTCGTTCAGTCAATACGTGGGGAATTGAGTCCATGCGCATCGGAGAACTCAAACATAAGGATTTGCCAATGTATCGGAAACAAGGTAAGATTGAAGCACTGAAGGCTGCCCGTGAGAAAGCATCTTATCTGGTGGAAGCGATGGGGCAGCAGTTGGGTGAAGTGATTCGTATCATCGAACCTGCCGATAATAACATAAGCCGTTATCTTCCTTTCGAAGCGCAGAGCAATGTAAGCATGGGTGCGGCAGCTACCGAGCAGTACCGGGTTATCAAGCTACGGTATGAAATGATGGCTCGTTTTGCCATTAAATAAAAATAGTCTATCTTTGTCGCATGACAAGAAATAATAAATCGGATTTGGTTTAGTAAACAATCTGTGTTTCTGATACAGATTGTCCTTTCGTTTGCTCTCGGATGATTCCTTCCGGGAGTACTCTTTATGTCTTTATAATTTCAATTCTTAACTTGCGTACAAGGGTGCTAAAAGCATCGTGGTGCTTTGTAACGTGTACGCTGTATACATTAAGATCATGAATAACGAAAATCAAACAATTCACAAATTCGACTTTAATTTAAACTGGTATGGCTGGAATGATAAACTAAGCCAACTAAAACAAGAATCACTCTACAGCACTCTTCCTCATGGACGTATATCCATAGTACATCGTACCTGCTACGAGGTCGTTTCCGAAAACGGATTGTTTCAGTGTGAACTCACGGGAAACATGATGTATGGGAAATCTGATGCTGAATTACCCTGTACGGGTGATTGGGTGCTTTTTCAACCATTTGATGAGAATAAAGGGATTATTGTCTATATGCTACCTCGTGAGCGGACATTGTATCGCAAGAAAAGTGGTACAGTTGCCGATAAGCAGGCCATTGCTTCTTACGTCGATAAAGCATTTATTGTGCAGAGTCTTGACGATAATTTCAATGTCCGCAGAGTAGAACGTTTTATGGTTCAGGTATTAGAAGAAAACATCAAGCCTGTATTGGTACTTAATAAATCCGATTTAGATTTTGACAGGCAGAGTGTTGAAGAACAAATAAATCATATCTCCAATCAGATACCCGTATTTTTTACGAGCATTCATCAACCCCAAACGATTCTCCGGTTGCGGGAATCCATATCAGAGGGAGAAACTGTTGTGTTTGTCGGTTCTTCGGGTGTCGGGAAAAGTTCTCTGGTAAATGCACTCTGTGAAAAATCTGTGTTGCTTACCTCCGATATAAGCCTGTCCACAGGAAAAGGCCGGCATACATCAACCCGTCGGGAAATGGTATTGATGAATGATTCGGGTGTTTTAATCGATACTCCGGGTGTGCGTGAATTTGGCTTGGTTATCGACAATCCAGACTCACTGGCCGAAGTACTTGAAATCTCTGACTATGCAGAATCGTGCCGTTTCAAAGATTGCAAGCATATCAACGAACCGGGTTGTGCTGTTTTAGAAGCAGTCAATAGCGGTGTGTTAGATTATAAAGTTTATGCAAGCTATCTGAAACTTCGCCGGGAAGCGTGGCACTTTTCAGCTTCCGAACATGAGAAACGTAAAAAGGAGAAGTCCTTTACAAAACTTGTAGAAGAAGTAAAGAATCGTAAGGCAAATCGCTGATTTCTATTTAAACGATGCAGGTATTGGAATTTATTTTTTTCTTTAAAAGAGCAAAAAAGTTTTAGTTGCGCAAAAAGGCTGCGCACCACTGCATCTATCTTTGTCGAAGAAACAAGAAAACAGGTCAAGTACGGGTTACTTCCATACATCCTGTTAAGATATTGACTCATACGATTATCAGTTTTCCTGTTTCGTAAAGGGGCAGTAGCTCAGTGGGTAGAGCATCATACATAATCTTGAGATTATCCTGATGAAAAAGGTCAATTAAGATTTACTTCTATCCTGTGACGGTCGTCGGTTCGACTCCGGCCTGCTCCACAAAAAATAAATATAGAGGTAGGACAGCAGCTTCGGGATTATCTGAAATGAGGTCAACCGGGGCTTACTTCTTAACGGTGGATAACGCTGGTTCGAATCCGGCCTGTTCTACCTCTTTTTATCAACTAAGGTCAAGGAAGACTTACTTCAAAACCGCAGGAATGCTCCATTGATTCACAGTCTTCCGATTACCTTACTTAAAAAAACAAAGTTATGAATAAAGATTTGTTGAAAGTGTCTATCAGGCAGAATGCAATCTATTTGCCTTTGATAGAAGAAGAGAAAAAGCAGGAAGAGTTGACTTCGACTACCATTGCATTGGTAGCCCAACTCCGTAAAGTAGGATATAGCTTGTCCGAAGAACTGCTGCATGCCATTAATCAGTTATATCCGGCTCAACAGATGATGATTCTTCAGGTGATGAAAGAAGCATTGGGCGTGACGCTAAACTGGTCTCCATTGGTGAAAGGGTGGGATGTACCTACCGGAGAAACGCGCTTGGATCATCTGGTTACATGGATCGCTAACCTGTTTAATAGCCAGAAAGGCGTTAAACTACCTTGCGGACACGTGATCCCTGATAATACATTCCCTATGGAACGATACAATGGTTGTCCGTTCTGCGGAACCCCGTTCCAAACGGCTACTACGGAATATTTCGGACAGGGAAGTAAACTGAAAGTGCTGGAACTTTGGCAGGACAAGGAGCTGAATGCTTTTTTCTGTGACTTGCTTGAATCGCGTACAGCTCTTGATACCACACAAGCGGATAGCTTGAAAATAATGCTTGGCGAACTTCCGTTACCGGCAGTCGGAATCAAAATGAAGGAGACATTGATGTTGGTGATAGATACATTGGTGGAACAGGATAGAGCGCAGGAAGCGCAAATCTATTTCTCTACTCCGAATGATATATTGCGTTATCTGTGGTATAAGAAAACCGGATTCCTGCAAATCATAGAGCCTAAGACTATTATCCGTAAAACAGGTAGAAACAACACACATATATGTGGAGTTTTGGATAAAAGTCGTTCGGCAGCTCAAGCGAAGCGTGAGGAGTTGAAGTTGAAATATACGCGTCGTGAATGTAAAATGGTAGCTCTTTGGTTGAACAACCTGACAATGGCTCCGGAGAAGGCTTGCGAAATCATGCATCCGAAAAGAGAGATGTGGGTACGTATGATACGTGCGTTGCGTCTGGCGGAATATGCCCGTAAGCCGGAATTCGGAAATTTGAAGGAATTGATGGATATATTCTACCGCGAGGCATATACCGTTTGGCAGGGAGAAGTGGAGCGCAACCGTTTGAAGGCGGATGCGGAACAGACATTTGCTTTGTTAAAGCAGCGACCGGGTATGTTTGCACGTTCTTTATTTGCGAATATGCTTTGGTTCGGAGCGGAAGAGACGTTGGCTGTATTTAAAGAAGTGGTTCATTTGTTGCCAGCACGTTTGGTCGTTACTTTGGGTATGTATGCGGAGAGCTACTTTGAACCGGGACGTAAGAGAATGGTGAAACCTTTAGGGGGGAATGCTCTTTTGATAGAACCACATTATTTGGTGGGTCTGTATATGGAGGATCAGCTAAAAGCGATGGTGAAGGATGTACAGGATTTGTGTAAGGAAGTCGTAGCTGCCCGTTTCGCCAGTGCAACTGTCGAAAGTGAAAACAAAAGTATGTATATTGACCCTATGTTGTTCCATATCCCGTTGGCTATCGGCGATCGTAGCGAAACAATTCAGGATACTTCCTGTGCTTTGCAGGGAACGCGTTTCCCGGTAGAGGGAGATAAAGTGCGATTGTTTATGCAGTGGGGAAAAGGGCTTCCGGCACAGCATCTTGACATGGACTTGAGTTGTCATATCACTTTGCCTTCCACAACAGAAGTTTGTTCCTTCTTCAACTTGCAAGCTATTGGCGCTAAACATAGCGGGGATATCCGAAGTATTCCTAATAAGAAAGGTACTGCTGAATATATCGAGCTGGATTTGAATGAACTGAACCGTGTAGGTGCGGAATATGTCGCTTTCACTTGCAATGCATATAGCAACGGGACTATCTCTCCTAATCTGGTGGTAGGTTGGATGAACTCTGCCTATCCAATGAAGATATCGGAAAGAACAGGAGTAGCTTACGATCCTTCTTGCGTACAACATCAGGTACGTATTTCCCAAAGTTTGCAGAAAGGGCTTGTTTTCGGAGTTCTGAAAGTGAAAGAACGGGAAATCGTTTGGCTGGAAATACCTTTTGGTGGACAGACGATTCTTTCTTTGGATACACAGACCATTGAAAAGTATCTGGATAAGCTGGAAGCGAAAACAACTGTTGGTGAACTGTTAGCTGTCAAAGCACAGGCACAGGGATTGAAGTTAGTTGATATTCCGGAAGCGGACGAGATATATACTCGTGAATGGGCATTGAATACTGCCGCTGTGACTAAATTACTGTTGGGTGATTAAATTCTTGGGAGGAATTGTCTTTTTCCTACTAAGATTTAAAGGTCGTATCGCATAAAGTTATACCTTTGTATGCGATAGATTAATCGTCTGACTATAGTGTACTTTTCGTCTGACTGTAGTTTAATTTTCGTCTAACTATAGTCAGACGAAAGAGAAACTATAGTCAGACGATTAATTTTATGTATAGTTAGGACTAACTTCTCGTATTGAAGAGATTAAATGTTAGTCAAAAGGAGTATAAATACATAAACCTAATAAAACGAAGATACTTATGAGTGCAAAGTATGATTTATATGAGACACCGGACGTTCAGAATACAGGAGAACAACAACCGCTTCATGCCCGCATTGTCCCAAGCGGAACCTACTCGAAAAAAGAGTTTCTGGAACGTGTGTCCCACTCTTCCCAAACATTTAATTATAATGTGATAGATGCAGTGGTAGGAATTGTGATCGATGAACTTGCCGAAGCTTTATCAGAAGGATATGTTGTAGAACTTGGCGAACTCGGGCATTTTAGCATCTCTTTGAAATGTACGCATAAAG
>ENA-OOSX01000793-OOSX01000793.1-human-gut-metagenome-genome-assembly--contig:-NODE-793-length-15756-cov-2.638940_pt1 | contig 15756 bp, 10 predicted proteins | sample MGYA00241315_ERZ501225 | MGnify/ENA primary metagenome ERZ501225 (study PRJEB25962, sample SAMEA2042496) | human gut metagenome | biome: human gut; feature: human-associated habitat; material: faeces... | reverse complement strand
AAAGATACAACATTAAAAGCGGTTTGTCAAGTCCTCCATGCTTCTTTCATACATCCATTCAGATTTATTCCGTCTTTATAATCTCCGCAGGATTAATTCGTGCCGCCTTATTCACTTGCCAGAACAATGTGCCTGCGGAAATAGCTACGACAACCAACAAAGCTATCACAAAGATAGAAATGCTTACCGGAGTTTTGACCACAAAATCTGATGTATATATGTATATCAGATAGTATGATAATGGCATCGTGAGTAATGTTGCACCGCCTATAATCCATATATATTTGCGGAACAGGATGGAATAAAGATTCCTGAGCCGGGCACCATTCACTTTCCGGATGGCTACTTCCCGATACCGCTGGCGGATATCAAATAACGAAAGACCAAATAATCCCAAAGCGGAAACAAATATAGAGATAGTGGCAAAAAGGGTGAAGACGGTTGCAATGCGGCGGTCGTCCTGATACAGTGCCCTAATATCATCTTTTAGCCAACGATAATCGAACTCATTAGAGTTATATATGTCTTCTCTGCATTTCTTAAGATAATCAACTAATTGTTTTTCTTTTCCCGGCACACAGGATATTTGACACTGGGCATTAATTCCTGCGTTGGATATCATATATATAATCGGCTTTTTACCAGCAGTCAAATGTCCAGAGTAATAATCTTCAATAATAGCCTGTACAGGCATCAATGACAATCCACCTTCTACTATTTTACCATTAGATATAGAACTCCAAAGTGAACTTTCTCCTTTGACGAATGCATCTTCCCGACGGGTATAACCAAAAGCTTTTAATGCCGCTTTGTTCATAGCTACCAGATAATCGGCATGTCCATTTACTTCATCGGGCAATGAACCATCAACTATATGCAATCCATATAACTTAAAGAAATCCACTGTTACCCACATCATTGCCATATTTAACTTTCCTCCCTTATCATTTATCATACTTGACATGCTACCAGCCGATAAAATGCCTTCGCGACCAGTATCTCCGGCAAACCAGTGTTCAATATATGGGCATTCATTCAGCTTCTGTTCCATAACTTCTCTGTCATGCCACCGCTTATTTTGTATTTCCTGACTATCCTCCCACCATTGGTTAGGAAGCTTTAACATCAGATCAGCATATAAAATTCCTTCGGTTCTGAACCCCGGAGGTGTATTCAGCAGGAAATGAAGATGATTACTAAAATACAACGATAAGATGATCAGTAAAAGAGTGATACTATATTGCACAAATAAGAAAAGGGTGCGTGTTTTCACTGACTGACGTGAAGTACCAATCGTACTTATAGACACGACCGGAGGCAAATAATTGTATTTAAGATAAGGATAAATCGTTGTCAGCAGTGGCAACAATATAAATATTGCCAAAGAGAGCTGCCAATCGAAAGCTGTATACATAACGTTGCTTTCCAGCAAACGATTGGCATATCCTGAAAACATCTCTATAAAGAACCATGCGAAAAATAAAGCGATGAGTACCATCAAGACATTCTCTGTCCATAACTGAAGAAAAAGTGTACGACCTCTCATGCCAAATACTTTCCTGATGCCATACTCCTTGGAACGCTTTAGCATAAAAACCAAATAGATATTGACGAAATTGAGAATACCTGCCAAAAGGAGCAACAGGCATACACAGGACAGTACCCATAAATGAAATCGACTGCTGTAATGCCACATTTCCGGTGCGTCGGCTTTTGCTGCTAATATCTTATTCCAATAAAGTTCACTGACAGGAATAAAATCATAACGTATACGGTAACCGCCATCAGCCTGACGGTAAATATTACTAATAGCGTTAATGGCATCTACATCCACTCCCGGCATAAAACGGATAAGTTCAACCAGCATCTTTCCCCATCCTCTTTCTCCATTCTTGAGTTCGAGGTTTAAAACGATGTCAAATGTCAACGAGGATTTACATGCCGGCTCATCCAATACACCACAGACAGTGAGAAGATGACCACCGGAATAACTTAGTTTTTCTCCAATTGGATTTTCCTTTCCAAATACACGCTCGGCAAACTGGCGGGTAACAAGTACATCATTGGGAGCTTTCATTGGTGTACCACTGAGGGGATACGTGAAGAAATGAAAGAAAGCGGTATCTGCCGCTAATAATTGTACGGTATACGGCTTACCATTTATGGCAACATTATCATTGCTGAAAGTTACAAAACGGGCCTTTTCCTTCACAGCTTCCGGAGAATAGAAAACTGTATCTGCTCCACTATATCCATCTGATACACTACCTGCATATACATTCCCATCAATATCCCGAAGTGGTATATATACACTTTCAGCATCTATGCAATGAGTATTTACTCGTGTCTCCTGATGAATATAACGTACCAGTATGATTGTACACGCCAGACTTAATGACAAGCCGACAATATTAATGACTGTATATGATTTGGAGCGCACAAGGAAACGCCATGCATACTTTAGTGTTTTCATTATATTCTGTTGTTTGCAGAAGAATACTTCAAATCCTGTGCCAAAACATAAAGCGTTATATACTAGTGATTTGGATTTATCAGCATATATTCTTTTTGTGCATATACGCACAAAAAGAGTGCGATAATGCACAGATAGAAAGACCTCCGGCCTATTGCCGCTATAGCTACGACAACCGGAGGTCTTATTTCAATCTGAATCTCTGACTACAAACGATAGGTAACAATCCTTTCTTCCGGAGAATCAATCCAAAGGCGCCATACACCTTCCGAAACCTTCTCCACTGTTCCCATATTGGCTTTTGGCTGACGGCGACTCTGGATGGTCAGATAACCTTTTCCTTCCGTAGCTTTCACTTTAATGGTTTTATTATCCATGTAGACATGAATGTCTCCGTTCGGAGTAGGTACGGTACCTTCCATCCATTTCAAACCTCCCAATACCGGACTGACAGCAAACTCTTTATAGCCCTCTTTCGTTGGTTTGACTCCCAGATAGTATTTACCCAGCAGATAAATAGGACTTGCTCCCCAAGCGTGGCACAAGCTCTTTCCGTATGGGCGGCCATACATGGCAAGATGCTGTGTTCCGCTTTCCTCTGGATTATATTTCTCCCAAAAAGAGGTTGCTCCTGCTTTCAACATTCCACCCCAGTAAGCTTTCATTTCTTTCATTACAGTCTCCTGCTCACCAAGAGCACAAAGGGCCTCCAGTTCGTAAAAACGCATATAAGGCGTCGTTATTTTCAGAATCTCATCATTCAGGAGAACGGACTGTTTAATGGCCTGCTGCTTATCCGCATTCAGATAATCAAAGAAAACAGAGAACATATTAGCGTATCGGGTTACGGCATCACTCTGACGTCCGTCCACACAGTTGTGCACAAATGCCTGTTTCTGATTATTCCAGAAAGCCGGTTCTAATTTAGCTTTCAATGCAGAAGCTAACTTCTCATATTTTTGTTGTCCGTCCTTATCTCCGACTAAATCTGCGCAAAGTGCCATCGTCTCCAGACTCCGGCAAAACAAAACCTGTTCGAAAGAAAGTTCTCCCTTTTTGTCTAAATAGCCATCCGCCCAGTCCACAAATACCCAGTCGCCGGACATTCCTTCCACCATACCATTCTTATTCGTACGTCCCAATACATAATCCATCATTGTTTGCATACGTGGATATAGCTGGTTGACGAAATGCCGGTCACCGCTATACATATAATAGTCATATACGCTTAAGAACCAGTAGAAAGTGTAATCCATAATGGTGTTGCTATGGCTGGTCACCGGATCTTTTCCACGAAGTAGCCAGATGGTACGTTTCACGGACTCACTGTCAAAGAACAGATAGTAATTCATCAGATAACTCTGGATGGCATCGCCACTCCATACCCAACGGTCGCGCTTGATACCGTCTATAAAAAACTCACGTGTAGTAAGATGCATCGTGTATGCTCCCACTTCCCAGATACGATTCAGTTCTTCGTCGTTACAACGGAAGTTACCACGATATTCTTCGGGAAGATATTCATATTGCATGGATACTTCACCAATTTGTACTTCCGGTTCGTGAGTGATGTATACATAGCGGAATGCTTTGCTGTTCTCCAGCGTATATTCATTATCAGAATGATGCAAAGGAGATGTGCTGCGGATAGCGAGATCAGTGATCTGTCCCGGCTCCAGCAGGAGTTTATCCAATGTTTCGCAATATGCTTTGTCTTTCGCTTCTTCCGGACTTTCACCATAATAGAGGTCAATCTTTCCCTTGCCCGAAAGATTCTTTAATGTGATAAATCCGAACGTTTCTTTTCCAAAATCATACAGTATGCCTCCTTCCGATTGTTCTGTTTTAGCGACAGGTTGCTGAGGTTCACGCATCAGGCTGAATTGGGAAGGACGTTGAGTGGCACCGTCAAAGTTCCAGCATCCGGCATCCATATAGATGGTGGCAGATGTGTCACTAGCCTTACCGCTTTCATCGATCCATTCCTTATCTTCATAAGTTACCCGCCAGGACGAATCAGAGTTTACCGTCTTTCCTTTCACATAGATAGTGGGAGGCGTTGCCTGATTCCATACTTTAATATTCAGACTATGTTTTCCTGCCGGAAGCAGCAAGGTTTCAGGCATTCCGAACTGAAGTTTCCCGTCCAGCTTCACATTATATGTTCCCTCGGCAGCAATAAACACTTCTTCCGGTTCGGAAAGATTCAATACTTTGCTGAACTCTACGACTACATAATGACTGTCCGTTTTCCAAAAAGGAGGAAAAAAAGCACCACGTTCCGTACGTCGGTTGTTCATCTGGTTGCCCAGCCAGATTTCATAGTCCCCCGGATACCATATCCAAGTTTGGGCAAAGGTGCTGCTTGCCAATGACAAGGCACCCAGAAGTATCATGCATTTCTTTTTCATTTTTTCTTATTTCTTCAAGTCCCTATATTCGGCTTCCAACCCTGCACGTTCACGAATGACTGTATCTACCTGCGGACCATTGTTCTCCCATACATTTCCGGGACCGTTCGCATTTTGCAGATACTTCTCCCCTTCCGTCCAGTTATCGCGTACAGTGATAAAAGAAGAGCCTTCATCCGTATAGAGATAAAACCAATGATTGGGATCGTGTACATAACCTGGCTTATAAATGCTATGTACGCAATTCTCAGTTACATAACTTTTCGGCTGCGAGCCCAGCGTATAAACTCCGGCTACGTCGTACATATGCTTTGCATAGTGATGAATCAGATTCGCGTGCACTCTGTTGTTACGCATACAGTTCACTGTCTGCGTCCAGCCCCAGCCAAGGCTGATGCCGCTGTAAGGAACTTCGCAGATTTCATTGTGTTCTATATTAATATCTTTCACATACCCCGCAAGGATGGCAAGACATCCCCAATCTTCATTACCCACTTCGGTAAAGTAGCAATTACTGATTTGTTGATGCGCACATACTTCCCGAAGGTCGGCAGGGTCGTAAGGCAAATGTGTTTCATGGGCAGCCGGAGAGAAACTGCCGACCACCAGTCCGTTCCCCGCAATATCACGGAAAAGACAGCCACGAACGACACCGCCCTGCACGGCTTCTTCATAATCCAGTCCGGTTGAGCCTAAATGCTCGAACCAGCAGCGCTCAAAGTCGATCTGATTGGCAGCAGCCACGCTTACAGCCGTGGCAGGACGCCCCAGCCATCCTTGATTATCCAAAGCATGATTCAGATAGTCCCGTTCCATTTTCGGGTCAATACGATAACCGTCTGTCAGATACATTCCTGCCTGAAGAGGAACATGGCCTTTCTCAGACGGACGCATCCAAGTCGTATGAGAGAACGTGATTTTCTCAAAACGGATATGTGAAACAGGACGGTCAATGGTCCCTTTTACTTGTACCAATGTCTCTATGGCCGGCACTATCACTTCCGTGCCGGCATCCTGCATCTTCTCTCCTTCCCGAGGATAATAATAGACCTTACGGGCATCTATGTCGTGATACCATTCTCCCGCTACATCCAATAGTTCACGGGCATTCGTCAGATAAAAAGCAGAATTATGCCCATCTGTCGTTACCATCGGACGCGGCCAGGGATGCTCAAACTGAATCCGACTCTCCGGCTGATGAAAACGTATTGCGGCACTGTCTCCAGCCAGTTCGACAGAACGAATACGAAGATTAGTCACACACCACATTTGATGCAATACCATCTCTGCATATTTAGCCTTCAAAGCCCCTTTTCCGTCTACCAGCCTGCGTATGGCAACCGCAGGAACATAAAGAATCTCATTCTTTTCGTCCACACTGCAAATGCGGTTCATCTTCTCAAAATCCTCTACATCACGGGCACGGACAGCTTTCTTCCCATTCACCCATAACTGACGGAAATCCAATGGCCGCCCGTTGAACATGGGCACATCCGCTACCCAAAGTTTTCCCTGCTTCTTCCATCCACCGATCCGGATGCCGCCACTCAATACCACTTTTTCATCAGCTACCGGACGGATCACCGTGGGAGAATCCTCCGTCCCGCTGTCTTCCGGACGAATAAACACCGGTTCATAGAGTGCATATGTACCGCCTTCCATGCAGATCGTAATTCCTCCCCGCCCCCGTTCATCATCTGTCCGGCGCCATTCGCGTGCCTGACGCAAAGCAGAAGTCAACGTCGCTTTCGGAGATGGACGTGTGCCGTCATTGAGATCATTCCCCTGCGGCGAAATCCAAATTTCGCCTGCTGACAGCAGATGTGCACCCAACAGGCATATAGTTGTTACTAATAACTTTTTCATTTTTCTTTTGTACAATGGGTTATCTTGCAAGCGGCATCCAGACTGTCATCTCTCCTTTACCTCTGTTTCCCCATGCATAATAAGGAATCAGACGAATATCCACTGTTTTCTCTGCTTGGGCAACCGGACGATAAAGCACGCCTTCCCAAGACTCAGACGATGCCAAACGTGCTTTCCCTTCCAGGGCTACTATCGAACTGCCTTCAATCGTCGTTTTCTTCGGAGTCAGCTTTATGTCGGCAGGAATCAAGATGTTATCGATCTTTTCTCCATTTGTAATGTCCATACTCTCCAGGCAGTAAACCAACGGACCACGTTTCACTACCACCTGGTTACGGATTTCTTCTGCCAACGGATGAGCTTCGAGCAGACAAACAGGCATATCCATGACCAGTTCTACCACATCTCCTTTCTTCCATGTACGGTTCACTTCCGCATAGGTATTTGCCTTGGCATTCATGGACACCGGTTGACCGTTCACTATCAACGCAGCTTTCCCACACCATTCGGGAATACGGAAGAAGAGGGAGAAAGCACCTGCTTTACGGGGCACTTTGTCCAACGTTACACGTATATTACCTTCCCAAGGATAGTCCGTTTCCTGCACCAAAGCAAGTTCCCCCTTGTCTTTCCAGTTTGTAGTCAATGTATTTGCACCGTACAGGTTGCAATAAATCCCTTCCGGACTCAATGTATAAGCGTAATTCTGCGCCTGACAAAGCGTACGCAATGTATTGGGCGGACAACAGAAACAACTGATATATTCCGTCCGTTCTTTCGGCCAACGGAGTGTATAAGGCAGATCGGCACTGATACGAAGAGGATTCGTATAGAAATACTTCTTTCCATCCAGGCTTATGCCACTCAATACACTATTATAAAGACAAGTTTCCACAAGATCCGCATACTTGGCATCTCCCGTTACTTCCAGCATGCGCCAGTTGAACAGCATATTACCAATGTTGGCACAAGTTTCGTTATGTGCCGTACTGTTCGGCAACTGATACGGACGACCGTAGCTCTGATGCACTTTCTGAATGCTATCCGGTTCATAGCACGTTCCATCCGGTGAGGTGCCGTCATACAAAGCACCGCAAGCTCCGGTCACGTACATCTTTCGGGTGACAATATCGTTCCAGATACTAGTCAGGTTCTTCATCAGTTGTTGTTCCCCTGTCTCCGCATACACATCTGCCACACCTGCATACAGGTAATTGGCACGTACGGCATGTCCCATTGCACGATATTGGTCACGGAAAGGGATACGGTCCTGATTATCGTCCGTGCCGCTTTCTACCATACCGCGAATGTCAATCAGGTTTTTTGAAAGTTCTAGATAACGGGGATTTCCTGTAGCACGATACATCTCCACCACTCCCATATAGTGTGAAGGGCAAATTGCATTGCGTGCCAACTCGGCGGAAGCCGTCTCATAGAAGTGACAAAGGAAATCCGTAGCTTTCACGGCAGCATCCAAAAGAGTTGTTTTTCCGGTAGCACGGTGGTGAACGATACCTGCCATCATCAGGTGTCCCAAGTTATACGTTTCAAAATTCAACCGATTGGCAAATGCACCTTTTTCGTCCTCAGAGCCTACTTTCGTACCAATCACTGTCTGTTGTTGGGAGTCAGCCTGCGTATGGCTGTCTATTCCCTTATTCAGCTCTTCTATAATAACCGGTGTATGTATATAACCATCTGCACGTTGGGCTTTTACGACACAAGCAATAAAGTTGTCCATTAACTTGTCCAATTCCGGATCTTTATTGACAGCATACACAGAAGCGACTCCTTCCATCCACTTGTACATATCTCCATCGTGGAACGGAGGTCCCCAATGTTCTCCCTTGCATATACCGGCAGCAATCTCAAAATTACGGAAACCATGAGAAACTTCCGGCGTGTTCCATGTATTCCACATACTCTGCAAGGAAGTTCCGCTAAATACATTAAAACGCTCTCCCCAGAATCCATTCGTCCAGTGTACGGCATCTATTCCGGTATTTGCCATTTTTGCATAACGGCTCTGACTCATATCCGTCAGCCCATTGCTTTGCGCAAATGCTCCCGTGACGGAGGCGGAAGCTAAAAGAAATAACAGCTTTATCTGTTTCATTTAATATGGATAATTTTAAAATTTACACACTATCTCTTTAAGGAGAGACGTGATTATCCATATTTTGTACTCAATAAAGGGATGTGAAAGCTGTCCGACAGCCTTCGCATTCCTTTATTCCTATTTGTTCTTTCGTTATTTTTCGGGAGTATAATTCAGTTCCGCTTTCCTTGCCTGTGAGTGCTGGAACTGTCGGGCGACTTTATACTCATGCCCATCTTTCAACAGATAACTTCCTGTCTGCTTGAACCAGAAACCGACATGAGCTTCCACACATTGACGGCGGATGTCCAACACCCAGTCATAATTGCAAACGCGGGCTTCCTTACCGGACTCTCCTCCTGCCACTACCTGCTCTACCCATCCTTCCAGTTCTCCCCTGAAATCAATCTGACTAAGAAGGGGTTCACAGATAATAATTTTATGTTTAATAGGACTTTCTTTATAAATAGGTAAGCGATAATCGACTCTGTCCTGATTCTCCATTGTACAACAAATCGTCACATTGTCGTATCCATCTCCCCAATCCGGTGGCAGGCACTGTTGCAGTCTGTCTATCCGCTTCGTAATAAACATAAAATGAAGGTCCTGCCGTATCCGCATCATTTCCCATGCTTCGGCACGCCATTCATCCGCATCTTCAATCAGAAAATCAGAGGTAAAACAGGTATATACCAAGTTTCCCGAGGGTATCTTATATTCTCCATTCTTTTTCTTCTGCAAAGGCAAACCGAACTTTTCCGTCTTTGTCACCACCGAACTGTCTTTTCCGTATTTGCCATCCGTACGATATACATAGCAGTGGCGGCAGCCTTCACTCCATTTGTGACAGCCGTGCCATAAGTTCCACATTGATGCTTTCCCGCCCATCTTCTTTTTTTTCTTCAAATGTATGCTTTATCTGTTTCATAGGCAAATTTTCATTCAATATCCGCTAGTCAGGGTAGATAGATATAAATAGTGCATCTTCTTTCTCGCTTGAAAAAAGATGCACCAAACACAAACAAAACAAACAATAGAGCTACCTTCACAGGCGGCCGGTCCGAAAGGACCAATACTTTTGATAGTGAAATCTCACTTCACAAATATCCGTATATTTGGGGACTAGCCAAACTCCATCCATGTCGGATACAAACAATAAATGTTTCGAAGGTGACTAATACTATGACACAAAGGATGAAATGTTGCGGAATATAAAAAACAAGGCCAGACAAGAAGATTCTTTTGTACTATTTGTATAATCAGGAAAAAATAAATTTCATTTATTAAAAAACGATTAAATCACATCGGTAAGCATCATTCATCCCTTTACTCCGGCGGATTATGTCAATTAAAACGGAGATATGCCAAGCATATCTCCGCACATCTGATCATCTAATAGGATTCACTTTAATATTAATTGTTATCTGGTTAAAGCAACCATCGTCCAATATTCCTTTTCTCCGCGCTGAACTCCACTCCTACTTTCACGACTTCACGTCCGTCTGTCTGATAAGGAATCAGATAGCCTTTTTCATCAATCTGCTGCAAAGCCTGCTCGGCAGTCCCATTCAGTTTGAATTCGAATACATATATATATTTAGGCGTTTTTACTACTGCGTCCGTGCCATCAAATCTTACGATAAACTTCCTCAAACGGTACCCTGCACCGTTCTCCCCAAATTCCTTTATTTCCATTCCGGATTCCACAAGAAACTACCATATTTATTTCAGCACCATGAGGCAACTTAAGCAACCTTTTGAGCCGTCGGCTATCTAAGCCTTCCAAGGGGCAGGTATCATATCCTTCGTTCGCCATAGCAATCATAAATGTCTGAGCAGCAAGTGCACAGGATTTATGTACCACCACACGCACATCACCTTCAGATACTTCGAGCATCATAGGGCGGAAAATGCTGATAATATTAGCAAGTAGTACTCTGAAAAGTCCTAAGATACCGCAGAAACGGGCATAAACAAACGGCATCAATATCCCATAGTACAGTTTTCTGTCTTTAATACGTTTCTCCTGCCTGTCTATAGGACTATTCCGCCGTATATTTCCTGTCTCAAAATCAAGAACGAATTTCGCCCGCTTCCGATACAAGTCACGACGTGTGACGAAAACAACAATCTGCGAAGCCGTGGAAGTTGCTTTTTGATCAAGACAAGCTCTTGATACCTTTGCCATCAATTCAGGCTGTGTGATGTGATAAAACTCCCATAGTTGCATATCAGAACTATTGGGAGCCAAAGTTGCCAATTCCAGGCAATGCTTTACTTTCTCTGTATCTATTTCCTTTTCTTTATCATATACCCGTACAGAGCGACGATAATTTAAAACTTCATCTAAATTCATATACTACTTGACTTAATTGAATAATATTTCATAATGTGCAATATCAGAAAATACAGATAAGCCCATATAAATAAAACAGATCTGCAAGTTAATTGTATCTTAGCTAACTATATTTTTAACATATAGTCATTGTATATACTTCAATAAGAGATCTATGAATGTCTAAATAAAAGCGGGTAAATATGTGATAAATAACATATTTGCCCGCTTTCTATAAAAAATAAGATTCGTATCTTACTTACCGGTAATTGAATTTTTCTTCCCCTGCTTATTTACAACTGAAGGGCTTCCTTTATATTCAATATCACCGCTACCACTAACTCTTGCATCCAACTGTCTGGAAGCGTAGCATACTATATCACCCGAACCGGCAACTGTAGCAACGACATTAGTTGCAGCCAGTTTTTCAGCACTAATATCTCCGGAACCATTTACTGTCAATGTCGCCTTCTGTGCAGAACCTTTCATATTGATATCACCGGAACCATTAACTTCTGACATCACAGTAGTCGCTTTCACATTTTTCAAATCAATGTCCCCGCTTCCTTTTACCAAAGCAAATATATTAGCATATTGCAGATTCTCCGCTTCGATATCTCCGGAACCGGCTATATTCAAATTCAAGTCATTCCCTTTGATTGTACCTTTCAGATATACATCTGCCGAACCTTTAATATCTACCTGATTCAATGAAGGGGAAAAAGCTATCACTTTCAAACGACGCTCTCCACTAAGAATCTTGACACCTTTTTTGATATTCACCTGCAATACTCCATTTACTGTAGAAACTTCCAACAAGTCTACCAAATTATCCGAACCGTATATAGAAACTGTCGTTTTAGAACCATTACTCTGACGATACTCAACATCAGGACTGCCTAATACTCTGATTGAGCTGAAGTTGCTTACGTTATTCAGTTCTTTTGTGATATATTTCTTACTGGGAGTAACGGTCTGCGCCTGTATTCCTGTGACCAACAAAAACATCAGCACTACCAACATAGATGTAACCTTTGAATTTCTCATAATTTCTTTTCATTAAATATTCTAATGACAAATATAGGAAGTATATTTCGAATTACAAGAAAAGAATTACAATTTTGCCAACCATTCTCCAAGCTCCTGAAGCCACTCTTGCTTATACACAAAACTATCATTATAACCGAATCCATGTCCTCCCGCAGGATAGATGTGCAGAGAAATGGGGATATCTGCTTTCTGTAGTCTGGCAGCATACATAATACCATTCAGAGGGCTTACCACAGCATCATCTGCAGCTGCTACAATGAAAGCGGCAGGTGTACCGTAAGTAATATGCTCAATCGGTGAATACTGCTCCATTTTATCCGGTGAATAGGAATGACCAAACATTCGTTCACGACAAGGAAAATGTGTCAAACGATCATCGACACTGACTACCGGATACATCAATATCTGAAAATCCGGCTTCTCATCATCAGGTAAAAGCGTAGCTGAAAAAGTTGCCAGATATCCTCCGATAGAAGCCCCCATCACTCCCAGTTTATCACAAAACTCTGGAAACTTTTCTCGCACAACCTTCAATGCCAACCGGATATCTTGTTCGGGAACATCAGGATTACCACGAGGCATTCTATATTTAAAGACGATATATGTAATTCCCAGCTTCGTAAACCATTCGGCAAAATCAATGCCTTCATTCTCCAGATTAGTCTTCAGAAATCCACCTCCGGGACACATAATAACACTGCTTCCATTGGGCCTGTCACAAGTAAAAACAAATAAAGTTCCTTCGGAAGCATTTTCTACGATTCCAATCAGTTCGACATTGTCCACTTCCGACAAATCATAGGTCGTCATGGATAAGTCCTCATACAAGCTAATACAAATTAATTTCTTCATATCGATTAATGTTTAAGTTTCTTCCCTATTTTATGAACAACAGACGGACCGGAATAGATAAATGCCGAATAAATCTGTATCATATCGGCCCCTTGGGAAATCATATCAGCTGCATCCTCTGCTGTCATTATTCCTCCTGCCCCGATAATCAAAAAGTGGCGGTCGGTGTGCCCGGACAGATAACGCACTACCTTCTGCGATTTCTTTCCGATACCCCGACCACTGACGCCACCGTTACCGATCTTTTCCAACTGTTTTGTTTTTGTCTGATGCAATTCTGAGCGGTCCATCGTCGGACCCGTGGCTATAAAGCCTTCTATAGAATATTTATATGCAAGGGAAATGACCAGATCCAATTCCTTCTCATCAATATCCGCCGGGAGCTTAATGAAAATACTGCACCGTTTGTTCACTGCCTCACGGAATGTTGTGAAGTTTTCTAAAACTTTAGCAAATGATTCTTTATCTATACTACCCCAGTTCAGCGTAAAATAATCTACACTTTCATATAAGCGAGTGAAAACCAACTCAAAATCTTTGATGATTTGCTCACCGGCAGAAAGCGGATTCTTATTGATATTTACTCCGAGTCTGTAAGAATGTTTTCTGTATTTTCTGATATGCTCCAGAGCTACATCGACACCGCAATTATTGAACCCTGTACGTGAGATCAGTGATTCGTCTTCTACCAGTCTGAAGATACGGGGAGGAGGATTTCCCGGCTGATAATCAGGAGTTACAGTCCCCACTTCCAGAAATCCGAAACCAAAATCTGCCAACTCATCAAATGTTTCCGCATTTTTATCGAATCCGGCAGACAAGCCTATCCGGTTTTTGAATCGCAGGCTTCCGTATGAAAAAGGTTCGTCCACTTGATAGTGTCCTCTTACGCATGCACGAACCGGAAGCAGATAGCGATAGATTTTTAACCAGTTCAAGAGCATCCGATGTACTTTTTCAGGATCAATGAGAAATAATAACGGTCTAACGATTAAATTATACATTTTCAATTATCTGTTTTTTAGATTAAAGATATGAATCCACACTCAGGAAATAACTTCTTCCTAGTGCTCTTACGTATGCAAAGTAAGACCTTTTTGAGCAGATATTGAAGTTCATTTTTTTTATACCCGATAACTTTTGATTATCCCTGCTTCTTATTGTCTGTATATTGGGTACAAAATTCCTTTTTAATCGTCCTCCTATAAAAGTATAAAAGCGATTAGATGAAAATGAATAAAAAGAGATTAATCGGATATCTGTTTGTAATGGTCTCTGCAGGATGTATTCATGCGCAGGAGAAAAAAGTATCTGCACAGGAATATAAGCTATGGTATGACCGTCCCGCACAGGTATGGACCGAAGCTTTACCCTTGGGAAACGGGCGTCTGGGGGCAATGGTATATGGAACGCCGGGAATAGAACAAATACAACTAAACGAAGAAACCATTTGGGCAGGACGCCCCAACAACAACGCAAACCCGAACGCACTGGAGTATATTCCGAAGGTACGTAAACTTGTTTTTACCGGAAAATATCTGGAAGCACAAACGCTCGCTACGGAGAAAGTGATGGCAAAAACAAATTCGGGAATGCCTTATCAGAGTTTCGGCGACCTGCGAATTGCTTTCCCCGGACATACCCGCTATTCCGATTATTATCGGGAACTGAGCCTGGACTCGGCACGTGCCATCGTCCGTTATGAAGTAGACGGAGTGCAATATCAACGTGAAACGATCACCTCATTTACCGATCAGGTAGTTATGGTACGACTGACTGCCAACCGTCCGGGACAAATTACCTTCAACGCACAGTTCACCTCCCCTCATCAGGATGTAATGATTCACTCTGAAGAAGGGAACTGTGTGACCCTTTCAGGGGTGTCTTCCTTACATGAAGGTCTGAAGGGAAAAGTAGAATTTCAGGGAAGGCTGACCGCCCGCAACCAAGGAGGAAAAATAGCTTGTACCGATGGCATCCTCTCTGTAGAAGGAGCTGACGAAGCCACAATCTATGTGTCTATAGCCACCAACTTCAATAATTATCTGGACATCACAGGTAATCAGACAGAACGTGCAAAGAGCTATTTGTCTGAAGCGCTGGTTCGTCCATTCGCAGAAGCCAAAAAGAATCACGTAGAATTTTATCGTCGATATCTGACCAGAGTATCTCTGGATTTAGGGGAAGACCAATATAAAAATGTGACAACCGACAAGCGTGTAGAGAATTTTAAGGACACACATGACGCGCATCTGGTTGCCACTTACTTCCAGTTTGGCCGTTATCTGTTAATCTGCTCGTCACAACCGGGTGGACAACCCGCTAACTTGCAGGGTATCTGGAATGATAAACTTTTCCCTTCCTGGGATAGCAAATATACCTGTAATATCAATCTGGAAATGAATTATTGGCCATCGGAAGTGACTAATTTAAGTGACCTGAACGAGCCACTTTTCCGGCTGATAAAAGAGGTGAGCGAAAGCGGAAAGGAAACGGCAAAAATCATGTATGGAGCCAACGGATGGGTATTGCATCATAACACGGATATATGGCGTATCACAGGAGCACTGGACAAAGCCCCTTCGGGTATGTGGCCGAGCGGCGGTGCATGGTTATGCCGTCATCTATGGGAACGATATCTGTACACCGGAGACACAGAGTTCCTCCGTTC
>ENA-OOSX01000760-OOSX01000760.1-human-gut-metagenome-genome-assembly--contig:-NODE-760-length-16423-cov-4.221713_pt1 | contig 16423 bp, 18 predicted proteins | sample MGYA00241315_ERZ501225 | MGnify/ENA primary metagenome ERZ501225 (study PRJEB25962, sample SAMEA2042496) | human gut metagenome | biome: human gut; feature: human-associated habitat; material: faeces... | reverse complement strand
ATCGTGTAATCCATCGCTCCATACTCACGGAGCGTATTTACGATAGAAGCCACGGTAGAACCTTTCTGACCGATAGCCACATAAATACAGTACACCGGGTCACCTGCCAGAAAGTTATTGCGCTGATTGATAATCGTATCAATCGCAATGGAAGTTTTTCCTGTCTGACGGTCGCCGATAATCAGCTCACGCTGTCCGCGTCCGATAGGAATCATAGCGTCTACAGCTTTCAAGCCCGTCTGTAACGGTTGGTTTACCGGCTGGCGGTAGATAACTCCCGGCGCTTTGCGTTCCAACGGCATTTCATACAGTTCTCCACCGATCAGCCCTTTTCCGTCGAGCGGTTCGCCCAGCGGGTCGATGACACGTCCCAGCATGCTTTCACCTACACGAATTGAGGCGATACGCTTGGTACGTTTCACTATAAAGCCTTCCTTGATTCTGTCGGTAGGTCCCAGCAGAACGGCACCTACGTTGTCCTCTTCGAGGTTCATCACAATGGCCTTGATGCCGTTGTCGAACTCCAACAACTCGTTGGCTTCGGCATTGCGCAACCCATAGATACGGGCTACACCGTCACTGACTTGCAGTACCGTGCCAATCTCGTCCAACTGTACGCGGGTGTCAATCCCTTCCAGTTGCTTGCGGAGAATATCGGAGACTTCGCTTACTTTTATATTTTCAGACAACATCTTAGTATTTACTATTTTACAATTTACTATTTACTATTTGAAAGAACCCGAATCATATACTGTTTGACCTCTACAACTTACGCATCACAAGACTATTAAATAAGTAAATTGTAAATTGTCAAATCGTAAATCACACGATTCTTCTATTCTTATCAATGAACTGCTGTTTCACTTTCTTAAGCTGCGTAGCAATACTGGCATCCAGACGGAAGTCGTTGATGTCGAAGATAAAACCACCTTCAATGGAGGGATCCACTTCAGTCTGCAGCTCCATGCTGGCATGCAGCAGGGAGGAAGCACTGTCATGGATGCGCTCCCGCACTTCCTGACTGACGGGAACGGCTGTTATCAGCTTTCCTACACCGATATGCTTGTCTTTCCGGTACAAATCCAGAAAACTCAGGCAGATGTACTGGAGAAAGTTTTCCCGCCGGTTCTTCAACACCAGGGTCATGAAACGCGCAAACTCACGGCCCGCAGGAGCATCCCCCACAGCAGCGGTACAGATAAGTGTTAACTTCTCACGTATCGTCAGGATGGGGTTTTCCAATGCCATGCGCAAATCCGGATGTTTCCTGAAGCTACGGTCGAGCATACAAAACTCCTTGTACAGAGTATCTTCTGCCCCCATGCTCTTGGCATATTCCATCAATGCTTTCGCATAACGCATCGAAACGATTCCTATATCCATTTCTTTGAGAATTAATTGTTTTTACTTGCGGCCAGCACTTCATCCAGCATCCGGTCTATCATCTCCATCTGCTCATGTTTCTCGTCCAGATTCTTGCGGATAATTTTCTCGGCTATATCTACGGACAAGACTGCCACCTGGCGGCGAATATCGCGGATGGCCTCTTCCTTCTCTTGCTGTATCTGCTTTTTAACTTCGTCCAGCTCCTTCTGCGCGGCGGCTTCCGCCTGCTTGCGTGCTTCGACGATAATCTTGTCACGCTCATGCATCGCCTCCCGCAGAATACGTCCTTGTTCTTTGTTGGCAGCAGCAATCAACGCTTCACTCTCCTCTTTCAGTTTGGAGAGCTGGGCATTTGCTTCGCGTGCCACTTCCAAAGACTGGTCGATGTAGGTCTTGCGACCTTCCACCATCTTGGTGATAACGGGAAAACCGTACTTGGCAAGCACCACAAACACCACACCGAATGAAAGGAGCATCCAGAACAGCAGACCACTATCGGGTAATAACAATGACATAATTTTATTTACTATTTGACAATTTACGATTTACAATTTGGCTGCGCGGTGATGCTGCACGGACAAATTGTAAATGGTAAATGGTAGATTGTACATTATAAAAAGAATACCAATAAACACACAACTACTGCCAACAAAGCAACACCTTCAATCAAGGCAGCGGCAATAATCATGTTCATACGGATATCTCCGGATGCTTCCGGCTGGCGGGCAATGGCCTCCATAGCAGAACCGCCGATTTTACCAATACCTACACCAGCACCAATAACAGCCAAACCAGCACCAATGGCTGCACCCAGTTTACTAACTCCCACACCTGCCGCAGCAGCTTGCAATAATACAGATAGTAACATAACTTTCAGTTTTTAAATGGTTATTTTTATTAATATTTATATTCCCAATAATCGTATCACTTCACCGCCTTCTCCTTATGCTCTTCCTGCGCCAGACCGATGAACACGGCTGACAGCATGGTGAACACATATGCCTGGATAAAGGCAACCAACAACTCAAGTGCATTCATAAAGATATTGAACAACACCGATGCCACGGTCAGCGTTCCGTTCAAAGCAGGTCCCATACTGGCCGAGATGAATATCAGGCAGGTAAGCACCAGCATTGCCATGTGCCCTGCCAGCATATTGGCAAAAAGACGTATCATCAAAGCAAACGGTTTGGTGAAAATACCGAAGAACTCGATAAACGGCATCATGGGGACCGGTACCTTCAGCCACCAGGGCACATCCGGCCAAAAGATATCTTTCCAATAAGTCTTGGTTCCAAAGATATTCACGGCCAAGAAAGTACAGATGGCCAATACCATCGTAATGGCTATATTTCCCGTCACGTTGGCCCCTCCGGGAAAGAAAGGAATCAGCCCCATAATGTTGTTGATGAAAATAAAGAAGAAGGCCGTCAGCAAGTAAGGTGCGAATTTACGGTACTTCGGACCGACACAGCTCTTTATAATATCATCGTTCACCATCATGATAAACATCTCCATAAACCCGATGAAACCACCGGGAGCGGCACTTCCCTGCGGGTGCTTGCGATACCAGTGCGCCACACTCAAAATGATGAGAAGCAGCAATGCGCTGTTGATGAGCAAAGCCAGTGTCACCTTCGTGATGGAGATGTCCAACGGGCGTATTTCGTTTCCGGTGGCATCATACTCCACCAGCTTGCCTTCGTACTTGCTTCCTGCGGGAGCGATGGAAAAGCCTTCATAACTTCCACCGTTCTCCTCCAGACGTGAGGATAGAAAGGCATGCCATCCGGTGGTAGAGCTATGCACTATTACCGGCAAAGGAATCGTAACGTGAGTTTCGCCCCACGTCGTGATGTGCCATTCGTAAGAATCGCCGATATGCCCGAAGACAATCTCCTTCACGTCCACCGTATTCTCGGCCCGCACCGTGGCGGGTAGCAACATGCCCAGTGCCAGCAGAATTACAGTCAGTATGTTACGCAATCTTTTCATTGTTACTTTTCTTTTTCAGTTTCCGATTCGCCTCAAAAGTGAAGAAGAACCAGGAATCATAAATCAAATATATCAGATAGTTGGCTATAAACGTCAACAAAAACGCCCTGGCTTCCTCACGTACTGCAACGCAATAAACCAGCATCACAATCATGGAGACCAGCATTCTCATCACACGCATCAGCAGATAAATCTGCAACATTCGTCCTGGCATCCGGTGACGGCAGCTTTCGGTCATATTAATCATGAATACTCCGAAAACAAAGAAGAAAAGCGGAATCAGCGGATAACCGCCGAAATAGTGATGCGGATTTATCGAAAAATACGCCCAACCGCCTACAATTCCTATCAATACCGTCAAGAGCGCTGTATGCAATAAGTAGTTTCTCTTAGTAATAGTCACGCCAACAACCTCTATTTTTTAATTTTTAATTTTTTAATAGCCTATTGCTGTTCTATACAGACGGCAACCCTTCCGTTACTCATCTCCACGAATCCGCTTTGAATATCCAACTCATGTTCCTCACCGTCCGTTGCGTAAATCAATTTCCCCGTTCCCAACGATGATACAATCGGTGCATGCTGCGGCAGGATAGAAAAAGAGCCCATAGTGCCCGGCAATGTAACACTTTCCACTTCCCCGTTGAAGAGTTCCTTCTCCGGTGAAACAATATTCAAATGCAACTTTTTCATCATCAAAGCTCCCAGACTTTTAATTTTTAATCGTTTTTCCCCCTGCCTGCTCCAGTAGTTTCTTACCCTTCTCAATGGCTTCTTCAATGGTTCCCACATTCAAGAAAGCAGGTTCGGGCAGGTAGTCCACCTCTCCGTCAAGAATCATCTTGAAGCCTTTGATAGTGTCCTCAATGGAAACCATTGTACCTGGGACACCCGTAAACTGCTCGGCAACGGCAAACGGCTGTGAAAGGAAACGCTGCACACGACGTGCACGGTTCACCAACGTACGGTCGGCATCAGAGAGTTCCTCCATACCAAGGATGGAGATAATGTCTTGCAATTCCTTGTTGCGCTGCAATATTTGTTTTACACGTTGTGCCACTTCGTAGTGTTCTACCCCCACGATGTGTGGGTCGAGAATACGTGAAGTAGATTCCAACGGGTCCACAGCAGGATAAATACCAAGTTCAGTAATCTTACGACTCAACACCGTGGTGGCATCGAGGTGGGTAAACGTTGTGGCAGGTGCCGGGTCCGTCAAGTCATCGGCAGGCACATATACAGCCTGCACGGAAGTGATGGAGCCGTTTCTTGTAGAGGTAATACGCTCCTGCATGGCACCCATTTCCGTTGCCAGTGTCGGCTGATAGCCTACGGCAGAAGGCATACGGCCCAGCAAGGCCGAAACCTCGGAACCGGCTTGGGTGAAACGGAAGATATTATCAATGAAGAACAGAATGTCACGCGGACCGTCCGTCTCCGCTCCCATGTCACGGAAGGACTCGGCCACCGTCAACCCAGACAATGCCACGGACTGACGCGCACCGGGAGGTTCGTTCATCTGACCGAATATCAAAGACACTTGTGATTTGGCCACTTCGTCATAATCTACTTTGGACAAATCCCAATGGCCTTCCTCCATACCTTTCTTGAATTCTTCTCCGTAACGGATAACGCCGGATTCAATCATTTCTCTCAGCAGGTCGTTGCCTTCACGTGTACGTTCTCCTACACCGGCAAACACAGAGAAGCCGTGCTGCTTCTTCGCAATATTATTAATGAGCTCTTGGATAAGCACCGTCTTGCCTACACCGGCGCCACCAAACAGACCGATTTTACCGCCCTTGCTATATGGTTCCAGCAAGTCGATAACCTTGATGCCTGTATAAAGCACCTCTTGTACGGTAGTCAAATCTTCAAACTTAGGGGGGTCGCGATGGATGGGATAAGCACCTGTACGGTCCAACTCCTTCATGCCGTCGATAGAGTCGCCCACTACGTTCATCAGGCGGCCTTTGATTTGTGTACCTATCGGCATGGTGATGGGGCCTCCCAGCGGATGCACTGTCATTCCTCTCTGCAGGCCGTCCGTACTGTCCATAGCAACAGTACGCACCGTGTTTTCACCAATGTGCTGCTGTACCTCTACAATCAGTCTTTTGCCGTTCGACCTTTTTATTTCCAGTGCGTCGTGAATACTCGGCAACATCATTTCTGCCTCCGTTCCTTCGAAATAGACGTCTACTACAGGCCCGATTACCTGTGAGATATGTCCGACAATCTGTGACATAAGCAATCTTTTTATTCTATATTTCCTTAATTATTTTTCCCAATACTAAGTTGTAAGTCGCGTGTATCCTCATTAACAAGTCAGCCAAGTCGCGTCTTTCATCAGCTATGTACTCGTACCTATTAACGTTTGTCAGCTATGGTTTGTTCATCCCAATAGTTACATAAACAACAACGCAAATGTATAAACAATTTGCATGTAGTTGTTACCGTGTATAGCATTTTTTGAACAAAAAAGACTATTTTGAACGATTAATACTACAATTGGAACAAATTGTTACAGACATGATAACGTCAGTTAACAATTAGCAAGAAAAAGGAATTGCCCACCCATCTTATGAAAAAACACTGAATTGACAACAGAGGTTCTGTATATAATATACAAAAAATAAGCCTTGTCTCTCGACAAGGCTTATTCACAACACAAACACAAAATAAAACACGACAAAACTACTATGCAATCTTACCTGTCTATGCCGGGGAGGCATACGTACTAGTTACGGATATTCACATATACATAAACAGCTTCAGGCTGATTTGCACATTATAAACAAATGCGGGGAGGCATTTGTTTATTGCCTATTTGTTAAAAAACATAAATTCAAAGTTTGTCATTGAATACCTCTTTCACGAAGCTTCAACTGCCATTTCCATGCAGAAAGTAAAGTATCTTCAATACTTGTTTCTGCCTTCCAACCCAGTTCATTGTTTGCCAATTCCGGGTTTGCCCATACCTTCTCAATATCACCGGCACGCCGCCCTACTATCTGATAGTTCAGTTTTACACCGGTAGCCTTTTCGAAAGCATTAATCAGTTCCAATACGGAAAGTCCACGACCTGTACCGATATTGAATACTTCCACTTTTTCCTTCTGCTTGTTCTCCAAGATACGGTGGATAGCCACTACGTGTGCTTTGGCCAAATCGACTACATTGATGAAGTCGCGGATACAAGAACCGTCGGGAGTATCATAATCGTCACCAAACACGCTCAGTTTCTCACGGATGCCGATAGCGGTCTGGGTAAGATAAGGAATCAAGTTCTGCGGTACACCGTTAGGCAACTCTCCCAGCAATGCTGTGGGGTGTGCACCTATCGGGTTGAAGTAACGCAACAAGATGGCGTTTATCGGAGCACCGGAAGCAACCGTATCACGTACAATCTCTTCATTGATTTGCTTCGTGTTTCCATACGGAGACTCAGCTTTCTTAATAGGTGCCTTTTCCGTTACCGGAAGTTCGTCCGGCTGGCCGTAAACTGTGCAGGAAGAAGAGAATACGATACCTTCCACTCCATGCTTCGGCATCAATTCCAGCAGGTTTATCAGTGAAACCAGGTTATTACGATAGTAAAGCAATGGTTTCTGGACAGATTCACCCACAGCCTTGCTGGCCGCAAAGTGAATGATGGCTTTAATGCCTTTATATTTGGTAAACACAGCGTCAAGACCGGCATAATCCAAGCAATCCAATTCCTCGAATGCAGGGCGGATGCCCGATACCTTCTCTATGTTATCTACAACATCTGCGCTGGAGTTTGACAAATTATCAATAATAACAACTTCATAACCTGCGTTTTGAAGTTCCACCACCGTGTGAGAACCAATATAACCGGTTCCACCCGTAACTAAGATTTTCCCTTTCATATTAAATATAGATAATTTAGCTTTTAGGTTATCAATACGCCACAAATGTAAGGAAATAAATTAATAAAAACAGAAAAAGGGGGATAAATTTTAGTTTATCCCCCTTCCACTTTATTTCCGTTTTTTCTTCTTTAAATCTTCACAACCCCCGAAAAGCCCATGAATGCCATTGCCAGCAGTCCGGCAGTAATCAAAGCTATCGGAGTACCCTGCATACCTTTCGGTACACTAACCAGGCTCATTTGCTCGCGCAGGCCTGCAAACAGTGTCAGTGCCAAGCCGAAACCAAGTGCCGTGGAGAATGCATAAACCACTCCCGTCAGCAAATCATAATCTTTTTGGATAACAAGGATAGCCACACCGAGAATACAGCAGTTGGTAGTAATCAACGGCAGGAACACGCCCAAGGCCTGATACAGAGAAGGAGAAACTTTCTTCAGGATAATCTCTACCATCTGCACCAATGCGGCAATCACCAGGATAAAGGTAATAGTCTGCAAATAGCCCAAATCAAAAGCGTCGAGCACATACTTCTGAATAAGGAATGTCACGATAGTGGCGATGGTGAGCACGAATGCCACCGCTGCCGACATGCCCAATGCAGTCTCCACTTTCTTGGAAACTCCCAAGAACGGGCAAATTCCCAAGAATTGCGACAATACGATGTTGTTTACAAAGATTGCCGAGATAAATATCAATATATATTCCATAATCATTAAATTAAGAATTAAAAACTAAAAATTAAAAGCCCGGCAGCTTACCGCCGATACGTTCTCAATTTTTTCATTTTTAATTTTTCATTATTAATTCTTCTTCATACTGTTGATTAAAGCAATGAGATAGCCCAATGCGATGAATGCACCCGGAGCAAGGACAAATACCAACATGCCGTATTCTTCAGGAAGGATACTCAAGTTGAATATCTTGCCGGTTCCCAGGAACTCACGCACGGCACCCAGTAATGTCAGTGCAATGGTAAAGCCCAAGCCCATGCCCAGACCGTCGAACAAGGAAGCCACCGGATTGTTTTTGGCAGCAAATGCCTCGGCACGTCCCAATACGATACAGTTTACAACAATCAGCGGAATGAACAGGCCCAGTGTGGCGTACAATGCAGGAACGTAAGCTTGCATTATCATCTGCAACAGTGTCACAAATGATGCTATGACTACAATGAATGAAGGGATACGCACCATATCGGGAATCAGATTCTTGATGGCAGAAATCACCACATTGGAACATATCAGCACGAACATTGTAGCCAGTCCCATACCCATACCGTTAATGGCAGAGGAAGTGGTACCCAGTGTAGGACACATACCCAGCAGGAGTACAAACGTAGGATTCTCTTTGATAATCCCGTTCATCATAACTTTAAAATTATTCATATCTTCTACTCCTTTCTCATTTAGCGCTGAGTGTATCCACAGCTTCGGGAGCTGCGGAATCAGCAGGTTGTTCAACATTCTTTTGAGTAGCGCCGGTAGTGCCGTCGGCAGTTTCCTGACCGGCATAGGCAGCATAAGCCGCATTCACTGCATTCAAAAAAGCACGTGAGGTGATGGTAGACGCTGTAATGGCATCTACTTTACCACCGTCCTTGCTCACTGTCAATGCAGCTTCACCCGGATTCATGCCGGTGATGTCACCTTTATTGCCTTTCTTGAACCAGTCGGCAGCCTTGGAACCCAACCCCGGAGTTTCCACATGCGACAACAAGGAGTAGTCGATGATTTTGCCTTCAGCATCGAAACCGACCAACACTTTCAGCTCACCGCCAAACCCCATGGCAACAGCTTCCACAGCAGCTCCGATATATTCTCCGCCTTTGGTGGCAGGATATACAGAATACTGTACTCCGTTTACTTCCTGCATCTTCTTCTCGGCGATGGGGTCATTGTCGAAGCCCGGAACCACCGCACTTACGGCATCGCTCAAGGTCTTTGCATTGGCCTGCGCAATGGGCTCCTTCGTCAATTCGTTTACATAAGCCAGCAACGCTACGGAGATTGCGGTAACGCCCGTAAGTACCAGCAACATATTCTTCAAGGATGATTCTAACTTTTTCATTTCTTCTTCGCTACCTCCCCAAAGCGTTTAGGTTTAACATAGGTGTTGATGAGCGGAGTGAACGCATTCATAATCAGAATGGCAAACGACATACCCTCCGGATATGCACCGAACAGACGGATGATGACAGTCAGTAGGCCGATGCAAACACCATAAATCAGCATACCTTTGTGGCTCATCGGAGAAGTCACGTAGTCCGTAGCCATAAAGACAGCACCCAGCATCAGACCACCGGACAACAACTGTACGACCGGGGATACATAAAGTTCCGGATTGACCAGATACATGATACCGGAGAACACGAATACCGTCACCAGAATAGATACCGGAATGTGCCAGGTGATGATTTTCTTCCACAACATGTAGAACAAACCAAGCAGCAGCGCCAAGGCACTCACCTCACCGAGACATCCTCCATTATTACCTATCAGAAGGTCGAAAGCTCCCGGAAGGTCGCTCAGGGACATGCCCGGAGCACCATTGATGACACCTTTCATAATAGCCAGCGGCGTAGCAGCCGTCGTGGCATCCGTATAGGCTGTCAACTGGCCTACAGCCGGCCATGTCGTCATCTGCACGGGGAATGAAAGCAACAGGAATACACGTCCTGCCAGTGCAGGGTTAAAGGGATTGCAACCCAAACCTCCGAAGGACATCTTGCCTACCCCGATGGCAAACAAGGCACCAAGGATGATAATCCAGATGGGCAGGTTGGAAGGCAGGTTAAAGGCCAGCAACACACCGGTAATGATGGCAGAGCCGTCGGTGATGGTTGTGGTCTCTTTTTTCATGAGGAATTTGCCGATGGCCCATTCAAAGAACAAGCAGGCTGCTACGGAAGTGGCCGTAACAATCAGCGCACCCAGTCCGAAAAAGTAAAGCGAAACAAGGAATGCCGGAATCAATGCGATAAGCACACCGTACATATTCTTCTTCACGCTGTCACCGCCGTGAACGTGGGGCGAAAGGGATACGATTAATTTATTCATAAGATTATACTAAATCAATTCTTTCATTTTTTTACCTGACGTGCACGTATCATCGCTCCTACCTTACCCTTACCCAAACGGATATAGTCCAGCAACGGGCGGTTGGAAGGACAAGTGAACTGGCATGAGCCACACTCGATACACGACATGACATCTTCTTTCTCTACTCTTTCAAAATCGCCGTGAGCCGATACGGTAGCAAGCAAGTAGGGTTCCAGCCCCATAGGACAGGCACTCACACATTTGGCGCAACGGATACATGGCTGCACCTCACCGCGCTTGGCTTCCTTATCGTTCATAATCAGGATGCCGGAACTGCCTTTCGCAGTCGGCACATCCGTATTTACCAGCGCCTTACCCATCATCGGACCGCCGCCGATAATCTTGCCCGTATCTTCGGGCAGACCGCCGCAAGCGTCAATCAACTGCTTCATCGGCGTACCGATACGTGCCAGGAAGTTGGAAGGCTTGGACAAAGACTTGCCGGTAACGGTAATGACACGCTCAAACAGCGGTTTATTCTTCTGAACAGCCTGATATACGGCAAATGCAGTACCTACATTCTGTACAACGGCACCCGTGGAGATAGGCAATGCACCGGCAGCGACCTGACGACTGATAACAGCGTCTATCAACTGCTTTTCACCGCCTTGCGGGTACTGTACTTTCAAGGGCACAACCTCGATACCGGCATAGCCGGCAGCTACTTTCGTCATCAGCTGGATAGCATCGGGCTTATTATTCTCAATACCGATGAATGCCTTGTTCACCTTAACGGCTTTCATCAGGATAGAAACACCTACCATGATTTCTTCGGCATGCTCCAGCATCAACTGGTGGTCGGCAGTAAGATACGGCTCGCACTCCACGGCATTGATTATGACACATTCCGCCTTGAATGCAGGCGGCGGGCACAACTTCACCTGTGTAGGAAAACAAGCGCCTCCCAAACCTACGATACCGGCATCCGCAATCTTCTTCACGATTTCCTCGGCTGTGAGATTGCACTCTTTTACCAATGTATCGGTACGGTCTATGGTCTCTTCCCACTCATCCCCCTCTACATCAATGAATACAGCCGGTTTGGCGTATCCGCTGGCATCGACGATAGTGTCGATTTTTGCGACCTTTCCGCTGACAGACGAATGGATAGCCGCTGATACGAAGCCGCCGGGTTCGGCAATCTTTGTACCTACTTTCACAACATCACCTTTAGCAACGATAGGCTTTGCAGGAGCGCCGATATGCTGGCTCAACAAGATAACGGCTTTTGCCGGAATCTCTGCCTGTACGATAGGCTGATGTGCTGAAAGTTTATTTTCGTGTGGATGAACTCCACCGATTGAAAATGTCTTCAACATACAATTCTGTATTTTTAGTCGTTTAATTTCTTTTAATATTATGCTTCAGTTTTCGGAGCAGCAGTTTCAGAAGCTTTGGAAGTTTCCGCTGTTTTTTTAGGAGCTTCTGCGGGCTTTGCAGGAGTTTCCACCGGCTTCTTCGCAGCTTCCGCAACTTTCTTCACCGGCTCTGCAACCTTGGGAGCAACAGCCTCTCCTTCCGCTTTCGGTTTACGCGGCGGGAAATTGAGGGCGATTATCGTACCTTGCGGACAAACTTCTTCGCATTTACGGCAAGACTTACATTTGTTCGGGTCGATGTATGCCAAATTGTTCTCCAGCGTAATTGCCTCGAACGGACATACCTTTACACACTTGCCACAGCCGATGCAGGCTACAGTACAGGCCTTACGGGCTACAGCACCCTTATCCTTGTTTACGCACTGCACATAAACGCGGCGGGATTTCTTGCCTTGCGGACGGATTTCGATAATATTTCTCGGACAAGCCTTGACACATGCGCCGCAAGCAGTACACTTGCTTTCGTCTACCTCAGGAAGTCCGGTTTCGGGATTCATGCGGATAGCACCGAACTGGCAGGCAGACACACAGTCGCCACACCCCAAACAGCCAAAGCTGCATCCCGTTTCGCCACCGTAAAGAGAAGCTGCGATAGCACAGCTCTTCGCACCGTCGTATTGATTGACACGAGGGCGGTTGGCACACGTTCCGTTACATCTTACCACTGCAACCATCGGTTCGGCAGCAGCAGCATCCAATCCCAGGATTTCGGCAACTTTCGTCATGACAGGCTGTCCGCCCACCGGACAAAGTTTACCTTCCAACGAACCTGCCTTGACGCAAGCATCGGCAAATCCGCTACAACCCGGGTAACCACATCCACCGCAGTTTGCCTGAGGCAGCACGGCTGCCACTTGTGCAATTCGCGGATCTTCATACACGGCAAATTTCTTGGAAGCCACATAAAGAATAGCGGCCAGCACGAGCGCTATAGCTCCCAATGAAATCACTGCAATCAGAATCAAATTCATAATGTTTTTAGTTATTTATTGGTTTTATAGTAAATGAAAATTGTTGTTTGAGTCGCGTTTTGTTAAGCCATAAAACGAAATAATAAGGTATAAGGACAGCCAGAGAAAGAAGAGCCGCATACAGTTCATTCCCTATCAACGCCATCCATGCGAACAGGGAAACAATCAGAAGTACAAAAGGAATTATGAATGCAAGGGTTACAGCCATCATGCCCATCGACGTTTCGCCGACCACCATCACCTTCTCTCCCACCTGATAGGAAGAAGCTGCGGTATCTATGATATCTATGATTTTGTCCTTACTATCCGCCGAGGAACAATGCCCCTTTGCGCTACATGCCGCACAAGCCGATGTCTGGACAATCCTCACCGACAGATGAGAACCCTGTATGTTTTCCACAATACCTAGATGCTTTATAGTATTATTCGTCATTTTGCAAACTCCGCATTACAAATCGCGGCAAATTTAATCATTATTTGTGAACTACGAAGCATTCCTCAAACTTTTTCTACCTAATAAAATGTTATTTTTTGTGTTTTCGTTATCGCACACGGAAAAGGTATGGCTACCATTTGATATTTCCCAAGAATGACAAATAGACATCCTAAACAAAAAAATCCCGGCCGTTTTTATTTATTCAGCCGGGATTTTCTATCAATTATTTCACGGATTACTCCACTATCCTCTTCTTGTAGTAGCGCAGATACATTCTCACCAACGTATTCAAAATCAATTCAATCTCCTCTTCGTTGTAGGCATTCAAACAGAGATTCATTACTTTTATATAATCGTTCAATGGGAGATTTAGCCCTTTTTTATGCCATTCAAAACATCATGTCCCATACCCAGGGTCTCGCATACATACTCATTTTTCAATTTCGCACGTTTAAGCAACTCATTAATATAAGCTCCCAAATCACTGCAACAAACCGTTTTCTTTTTCATCTTTGTTTTTTGTTGTTAAATACACACTTTAATAATTAAATATTTTAACTTTTATCCTCACATATCAGGGTAGAATCTATTTTGTTATTACTACCTTCATGCCGTGTTTTTGAAACACACTCATATTTTTTGCAAAAATAAACATTTTAACTTATAACAAAAAGAAAATGATGTCAAACAACTACAGAATGTCCTATTTTATGCCACCTATCGCTCCCATCAAAGACAAACAAGGCCGACTGATGACTCCTCCCACGCTTATCCCCTTCTGCGAAGTCTCCATCGAACAAGTTTTCCAAATGATTACTTGCAATGAGAATCTCAAAACCCTGACCGCACAAGTACGGAATGCCACAGATATACGAGCCGCCAAAGCATCATTGCTTCCGTATGTGACCCCTTGCGGCACATTCACCCGCCGTAGCTGTAAGGATTTCGTCTCCCCGTCTCATCTGGTGATAGTAGATGTGGACGGTCTCCACTCTTATCAGGAAGCAGTAGAAATGCGACGTATGCTCTATGACGATCCTCTCCTACAACCTGTACTCACCTTTATCAGCCCCAGCGGACTGGGTGTAAAGGCATTTGTTCCTTGCCATTATTCCTCCACGACAAATGATGTCCAAAATATCACAGACAACATGAGTTGGGCGATGCGGTACGTAGAGACGGCATACAATACGGTAACAGCGGTTTCTTCCGAAACGAAATCCAAAGTAGATTTCTCCGGCAAAGACCTCGTGAGATCCTGTTTCCTTAGTTACGACCCGGAAGCATTGTTCAGAACCACCAACGAATAAATCATAAATCAAAAATCATAAATCCAAATGACTGATATTGAATCTTTATGCCGTCTCACCGAAGCAGTCGAAGCGGCAGGAGCGGACATTGCTCCCACTTATCTTGAATACGTACAATTGTCATTCGCCATCGCAACGGATTGCGGCGAAGCAGGACGTGAATTTTTTCACCGCCTATGCCGGGTGTCTCCCAAGTATCAGCGCGAACATGCCGAACGGGTATTCTCCAACGCACTCCACACCCAACGTGGAGAAGTGCACCTGGGCACCGCTTTCCACCTGGCCGAAGCGACGGGAGTCGCCATCAGCTATGTGGAGACAGTGGGGACAGTAAGGACAACCCCTCAAACTCTCACACAGGCACGCGCGTATAATAAGGTGGCAAATGAGGAAACAGACGAAGAAACGATCACGGAAGAAAAAGAAGAACTGCTATCCGGTAGCGATCCGCAACACCCGCTCCCCACTCTGCCGGAAGCAAACTGGCCGAAACTCCTGCAGCGTATCATCAAAGTTGCGAAAAGTGAGATTCAACGCGACATCATGCTGATGGGAGCATTCACCGCGCTGGGAGCTTGCATGTCGCGCCACGTGCGATGCCTCTATGGCGACAAATACTATTATCCCAGCCTCCAATGTTTCATCGTGGCGCCCTCTGCTTCCGGCAAAGGCATCCTCTCCTACCTCCGCCTGCTCGTGCAACCCATCCATGACGAGATTCGCGCGAAAGTGGCGGAGCAAATGAAGATGCTCCAACATTTGAATACGAAGCAGATAAATTAGCAGAAGGAATCGACATTCTTACAATGTTAGTAGATTCTAAACTTTGCACAACTCGTTCAGATGCAAGAAGAATGGTACAGCAGGGTGGAGTTTCTGTAAATGGTAAGAAAGTAGATGCAATTGATGCAACATTTGGTAAGGCGGACTTTGACGATAAAGATCGTATCTTATTAAAGAAAGGTAAGAAGAAATTCTGCCAGATCAAAGAAAAATAATTAAAAAATAAACAAGCAGGAATCCCGGAGAGTTGATACTCCGGGGTTTTTTCGATATTCAAAAGGAAAATAAAAAAAGAAATATTAGAAAGAGAATCAGAAAAAGAAAAGAGGAAGAGAACTTTGAAAACAAAATGCACAAGAGGAATCATATATTTTATCGGTTTGATCGTGCTTGCACTTGGAATTGTATTAAATACAAAGACATTATTAGGAGTATCACCGATTATATCTATTCCATATAATATCTGTCATATCTGGCATTTAAACCTAGGAGCAATAACCTTTGTATTTTACTGCTTTTGTGTGTTGATAGAGGTAATCTTAAAAGGGAAAGAATTTAAATTATATGAATTATTACAGATTCCAATGAGTCTTGTGACAAGTGTATTTATTAATATTTTTGACCGGTATTTAAATATTGTACCAGATACATTGGGACAGAAACTTCTGGTATTATTTTTTGCAATCGTTGTTACGGGAATAGGTGCAGCAACGATGGTTAATATGAAACTTGTACCAAACCCTGCAGATGCACTTGCAGCGACGATAGGAGATAAACTTGGCAAAGGCATGGGGATTGGCAAAAATGTTTTTGATGTTACTTGTTTTTGTACGTCAGGAATCATTGGACTTGTATTTACAAGACATATCATAGGACTTGGAATTGGAACTGTACTGGCAGTTATTTTTACAGGAAGAGTCATTGCATTTTATAATTATTCCATAAAACATCCAATGCAGAATCTTGCAGGAATCACTGCAGAATTATAAGCCAGAGATAATGAAAGCCCTTTATGTTACAAAAAATATGTAGAAAATTGTCGAAATTTATGATGTCTGGATTGTTTGGAGCGTGCCTGTTTATGTATGGAATGCCGATCAGACGAAAAGGCTTATATGGTTTTGTAATCTTTCTGATCGTTTGTATGGCAGGTGTTTTTTGGCTTACGG
>ENA-OOSX01000745-OOSX01000745.1-human-gut-metagenome-genome-assembly--contig:-NODE-745-length-16728-cov-2.411204_pt1 | contig 16728 bp, 11 predicted proteins | sample MGYA00241315_ERZ501225 | MGnify/ENA primary metagenome ERZ501225 (study PRJEB25962, sample SAMEA2042496) | human gut metagenome | biome: human gut; feature: human-associated habitat; material: faeces... | reverse complement strand
ACGAGGTGTCACGCCCCATTTTTCGGCGGCCTCTTTTAGTGTCATATAATCCATTATGCACCTCCACAGAGTACATTATAGTTCTTTGTCTCGAACAATACAAGTTTATCACCAATCGCAGCTTTATAAAATCGGCATAATCGTACAGTTTTTCAGGCATAATAAGGTCATTCCATCACATAAACCGGAACGATACGATATTATTGAGGTGAACGATTATGCCGATTGATGATTTAACTGCTTTAGGGCAGAAAATGCGGGAAGCCCGAAAGAATAAAGAGCTAACACAACAGGAGCTATCTGATTTGAGCCATGTTTCTGTAAAGCAAATCGCCAATATCGAAAAGGGGAAAATGAATCCTTCTTATTTGATTTTGAGAGCATTGGCCAAGGTCCTGCATATCTCTTTAGATACACTTATAAATCCAGATGTTTCTCTGGAGGATGAGGGTGTCAATCAGATGAAAATGCTTTATTCCAGCTGTCCGCCAGAAATGCGTGACACCCTGCTGCATCACACCCAGGAAACGGTGAAAGAACTGACAGAGTTGTCAAAAAAATTTGAAACGAATTGAGCCAGTGAGTGAAATTTAACGATTCTCTCACTGGTTCTTTTCATTTTCGGAGAAAAGAGGCAAGCAATGCCTGTGTTAATACACACAGGCCCGCAGAGAAGAAAATCCCTTTGTGATTTTCCTCTCCGCTTGCTTGTTGAGGGCAGCGCCCCCAAGCCCCTTTGAACACAGAATTTCATTCTGTGGCTGCGCGTTCTGCGAACGCTTTTGACCAGGACCAGCTTATCGCTGGCCGTGGTCTTTTTCTTTTTCAACATCCTGTTCTACCTCCATTTTCAGCACTCGATCTACATTTGCCTTTGCCGTTAAAAGCTCCCGCATTTCCTCACGGGAACGCCGGTACTCGGCATAGGTCTTTTTCTTTTCTTCCAGCAATTTCGCGTACTCCGTCTGCAACTCTTTGACCTTGGGCAGCTTCTTGACGCCCATCTCATCAAAGGCATTCTTAGCAGCCTGGTGGAGCAGAATTTCTTCCTCATGTTCTTCCCGGAATTTCTTAGAATATCCTGCCTTGCGGTATGCCACATAGACCTCACGGGTCTTGGCATAATTTACGATGTGAGTACGCAGAACAGCAATCTCTGCCATGCGCTTTTCAGCCGCTTTGATCTGCGCCGAAAGCTCATTGTGATGTGCCGTGGCAGCCGCAGCCTTTTCTTCCAAAACCGCATACTCCAGCAGATTGTTCTCTGACAGGTAATTCATGGTCTGCGCCATTTGCTTCAGATTGAAAACTTTAGCCCATCGAGCATAGCCAGCACCTTTTCCAGCCTGCAATTTTGCCTGAATGTCCACCAGCAGATTGACCTTCGGCGGCTCTGCCTGTGTGACTGTTTTCTTTCGCGGGGTATGTGCTTTCTTCCCTAAGAGAACTGCCCGCAAATCTTCCAATCCATATCCTTCGCCCAGGCTGTCCATTCGGGCGGCTTTCTCCCAGCCGGGGAGTTTCAAACGATACGATTTTCCGCGCTTTGACACTTCACAGCCGGACTCTTGCAGCAGCCTCAGCAGCTCCTCAAAGTCAGCAGGACTTTGTGATAATGCGTTGTCAATCGCCACACGAAGCAGCTCTCGGTGAGAGGGCTTTGCCTGATCGCCCAGCCATTTGTTATAGCTCTTTCCGTGAAGTTTCGGATTCTCTACAATGGACAGTCCATTCTCAATACAGATGGTGTCACTTAGCCGACGAACCGCCTTGGTGCTGCCCCAAAAGTTTCGGAATTTCCGGTCATATTCTAAGCTGACCGATGACCAGATAATGTGATTATGAATGTGCGACTTGTCTATGTGAGTGCAGACCACAAAGGCATGATTGCCTTTAGTAAAACGCTTTGCAAATTCCACACCCAGCCGGTTCGCTTCTTCCGGAGTGATCTCACCGGGGCGGAACGACTGGCGCACATGATAGGCAATCACATCATCCGCACCTCGCACTCGTCCGGTAGCGGCAATGTACTGCCGCTTTGCCAGAAGAAACTCTGCATCCGCAGTCCGGCTGTCACACGCATAGCCGGTAATGAGTCTGCCGTTATCTGTTTTCTTTGGGTTGGCCACATAGTCGATGATGTCACTGATCGCCCGACTTTCTGTGCGGCCCTTGCCGACATGAAGCGGCATGATTCTCGTGGTTGCCATAGGTCAGACCTCCTTCCCGAAAAGAAAACGGCCTGCCATAGCAGACCGCTTTCACTATTCTATAAAACTTTCTTCATCGAAAAAATTGAACTCATCATCTTCTAAGTGTCTTGGTGGAAATCTCATTTCATATTGCTCTTGCGCCAATGCACGGACATCAGGCCGCCTATCCTTTAGTCGATTTTTCAGCCAGGGCAACTGTTCTTTCGATAGCCTCCATGGAAGATTCAAAAGACGATTCAGTGTCATCAGTTCAGCCTGCTTTTCTGCTGGTAGCGAAGCACAGGATTTACAAATGTGGGATGCATGACCTTTGCCTGAAAATTTTTCGTTGGCTTTGTATTCACCACAAACTTTACAATAGTGTCCATGCTTTTTCATAAGCTGATGCCCTTCTCGCAAAGAACATATAACCTGCGAATTGCTTTCATAATCACATTCCATTCCAAATCAGAAGCATAAGAAAACTTTTTGCGGTATGCCTCCCAAAGTTTTTGCATAACCGAATCATTTTCCACTTCGTCAAAAACTTCTTCAGCCCGGTTAAGATACTTCTCCGATCCCCGTTTATGAGCAGTTGCCAGAAGCGCATCATGTAAAATTTTCGGGTTCAGCGTGGTTCCATGCAGCTGTTCTAAAATGTAAATATCGTAGAAATCTCTCATGCGGGTATTGGTTGTGGTTCTGGTAATAATGGTTTCCAGTTTTTCTGCCAGCACAGTTTCTAAATTATAAGCCCAAATATCAATGGAGCGATCTTCCAGCATAAGTTTGAATGAATACCGAACCTCTCTTGGAGTGATTGCATCTCCCGTAGAAATATCAATTTTCAAAGGGGTCACTACACCATCGAATGTTGTACTCATGCTGACACGAATCCCCGGATACTCTGCTTCATCCATAATCTCCGAAATACTTTTCAGCTGAAATTTAACACCATCATCAATCGGAACAGTTACGATTGATGAAATTAGATTCTCAATATCCTCCACATTAACATTAGCTCCTTTTATGGTTGCATCCAAATCCATCGTAGAGCGGGCATCCAATCCAACCATAGCCGCTACCAACATACCACCCTTCAAGATAAACTTATCACGATACTCAGAAAGAGAAATACGCTCCAAAAAACGCTCCATCATGTAGTTCCTCATTAAAATCTGAGCATCTGCGGATTTTTCTCTGGAAAGGTTTCGTATTAAATCTTTAAGCTGCCTTGCTGTTTTTATCATAAAAGTACCTCCAAATACTGTCGTAAAATTTTTTCCACCTTGAACATCCCAGCATATTGCATTAAAGCTCGCAGGTTCTTATCTTTTCTACGGGCATACGCTTTCAGTGCTCCCTGAAAGGTCTGAATTTCAATTCTGCTACGGCTTCTGAGCAAATCACAGATCGTTCGCTCCATATCATAAACCGGCACAGTATGCCCGAACGGAGTTTTCGCTGTTGTAAGTCCTACATCATGTAAGTCTGCTTTAATCGTAAAAACTTGAATGCCTTCTGCTTTCATTTTGCTTGGATTGCATCCAGTTTTGACCGTAACTGTATATTCTATTGGTTCACGGTCTGTCAGATCGTGAAAAAATAAAGCTGTTTCATGTGAAAATACTGCTTGTTCAAATCGCAAATGAAGCAGATACATGGCATCCACCCAGGAATCTTTGGACAGATAAATCCCATGTGCGACTCTATCCAAATCTCGTGAACGCACATAATCATAAAATACCGGCTTTGAAATTCCCGAAGATACGACCTGCGATGTTCGCAGCATTCCTTCTTGTGCTGTTAGCATCTGATCCAGCTGTTCAAATTGTCCCATCATGTCACTTCCTTTCGTACTAATATTATATTCAATATTAGTTCAAAAGTAAAGTCGTGGATATAAAATTCCTTTTCCCAAATTTAACAGACGGTGTCTGGCATTTTTATGGTTTTGCGTATTTTTATCCATAAACCAACTCCTGAATTGCAAATTTCAAACTCTGCACCTTACCCATCAGCCAGATTGCAGCCAACGGCAGCCCCATAGGGCTAATCAAAAATGCCATAACCAGCAAAATCACACCATTCTGCGGGGAATAGGTAATAAGCACAGCCACGCCAAGCAGAGCAATTACAGTGCTGAGCAGACCAAGCACCAGACCGGATATGTAGATCAGCCCCGTGCAGAGCCAGACAAAAAGCGTCAACACCAAAATGACCGGTGCAGTTACAATCATCAGCAAGCATTTCAAAATCTTCATTCCAGTTCCTCCCTCCAACGCTCCAGATACCGTTTGCACAGGGCATCCGCTTCTCTCTCATCATCTTCCGTCACTTCCCGTTTTCCTTTGGTCAGTTCAATCTCCAGATAAGTCCGGTAATCATCGGCTAAGAGGTCGAACAGTTCCTTGGGAGTATGGCACACCTCGCCAGAGCAATAGTGAAAATCTTGGTCAAATTCAACTCTTACACATCCATGGCGGCTGATATAAACTTCTATGGTCTCGTCTGCGGTCAGGTAATCCGCAAAAATCTCCAGCACCTTTTCAAAGGTCAGCATCTGTTTTCACTCCTTTGCTACGCTTCTTATTCTACTCATATTATCCGGTACGGACAGGCAAAAGACAAGGATACAGACAAAAAGAAAAAGCGGAGGAAGGTGCGGCGAAGAAACGCCGTTCCTCCCTCCGCAAATGGAGTATCTATCCCTGTTATAAAAGTTTGGAAAGCTGGGTAAGAATTTCCTCTACGCCCTCCCATAACTGTTCCTGCCGCTGGGATATATCCTCCAAGTCAGCATCATAAACCCGTCCAGTCTCATGCACTTTACGGGTCAGCTGGTTTAAGTTGTTGCTGCTTCGGCGCATCAGGGAAACAAGCTCCTTCAACTCCGGCAGCTCCAGCTTGACTACATACCCATCCAGCGCCATTTTTCTTAGATAGGCTTCACGGTTGGAGGTTCCAAACTGAGACATTTTTTGCTCAATCACAGCAAGCTCCTCCGCTGAAACTCTAAAGTTTAATTGCATATCCCGCTTACGCTTTGCCATAGTTATCGCTCCGGCTCCCGTTTCTTCGGGGCGGCAGGCTTATGGGCAGGCAGCTCCTGTTTGAGCTTATCCCGTACTGAGGGGCGGGACGGTTGCAGTTTTTCTCCCTGAGTACGGCTGCGCTGCTGTTCTACACGCACCAGATCAATAAAGCCATCCAGCACAGCAGGGTGGCTGTTTAAGGCATAACCACAACGGACAGTTTCGGGATTATCGTTGGGAATGGTCTTAGCCCATTCTTTGTTGCGTCGGGAGTAGCGCCCATCCCAGTCCTGAAGCTGGACGGTGTTGGCCAGAACCAAAGCCACACGCTCCATGCCATAGGTCTCGATCACACCCTTTGCCGCATCGTGACTGAGATACATTCCGTCGAAGTGTTCCCGCACCGCCGCTTCAATGGACTCCTTGCATTGGAGATTTGCATTGTTGGAAGCCCGGTACTGCTCCAACTCCCCATGTTCTCTCGCATAGGCGGCAGAATGGGGATAGACCGGTGTTGTTCGCAGTTCCTCTTTGGCTCTGCACACATCATCGGCACGGTTCTCAATGCTGTCCCGGATCACATCCATATAACCGGTCTCCAACTTTTCAAAATAGCGGTACACATCCGCCAGCGGAGAGGGAGATTCCAAAAGTGCCTGAGCCTGGGCATCAGTCAGCTCCAGTTCCTCCATCGCCATCACAATGTCCTCACGAACCGTGTACTCATAGGTGTGGTGCAGGATTTCTTCCGGGGGCTGGCTTTTCAGCCAGTCCCTATATTTTTCCTGCTCAGTGGCCATCTTTTCATAAAGGGCTGTATTCAGATCGTTAGTATTCATGTTATCGCACCTCCTCAAGCTGTTTTGGTTTCTTGTCTGTACTGCGGGGTTGCACCGGGCGTTTTAGGTTATCCAGCACCGAAGGCCGTGTACTTTTGGCAACAACAGACTCGGTGTGTGCCTGTCCCTTTCCGTCGATGTTGAGCAGGGTATCCAGCTCCACCAGACGGGCGTTTTTGCATCTCAGTTCTTCTTCATAAAGGAATGGCTTTCCGACTTCCTCCTTTGCCGCAGCTTGCTGCTGACAGAGGTTATCCAGCTGTGCCTTTGCCGACTCCAGACGCTGGGGCATCTGAGCAAGGGCATTGTCGATACGGGTAAGATTTCCGCGAGGGTCTGTACCAAGGGTTGCCCGGTGGGTCATCTGTCCTTTCAGCAGGAGCGTATACTCCTGTTTCCAAGCGGAAAATTCCACGGACATGGCATACCCCCGGTAGTTGCCGATCTGCACCGGATCGGAGGTTTTGACCTCCTTGCAGGCATCCAAAAGGGCTGCGCCGGCGTTCTCCTTATCGGTCAGCAGATCGCCACGGATTTCCATACCAGCAAAACCGTCCTCCGGGTGCGGGTGCGCTGCCAAAACCTCCAGATCGGATTCAAAGCCCTTGATAAAGCCCTTGTGCTTTTCAATCTCCTCCGGGAAGTATTTGAGCAGCTGGTCCTCCAGACGATATTGCTTGCTCTGGTGGTCGGCTTTCATCAGCTTCAGGCGGGATACCTCCACATCTAAATCCATACGCTCCTTGATGCGGGGATCTCCGGCGCACAGGGCTTTGATCTCGGCAAAGGAAAGCGCCGTTTCGTCCACATCATCGCAGGAACGCACTGGTGATTTAGAAGTCATGATCTGACTGATGAATTTTTGCTTATTCTCCACCGTCTGCCAGAGGTATGCGTCAAAGGTTCCTTCGGTCACATAGCGGTACACATGAACAAGGGGGTTCTGGTTGCCCTGACGCTCGATACGCCCCTTTCTCTGGGCAAGGTCTCCCGGTCTCCACGGACAATCCAGATCATGAAGTGCCACCAGACGGTCCTGCACATTGGTGCCTGCGCCCATCTTGGCGGTGCTGCCCAAAAGGACACGAACCTGACCGGTACGGACTTTAGAGAACAGCTCCTTTTTCCGCACTTCGGTATTGGCTTCATGGATAAAAGCAATCTGGTCGGCAGGCATCCCCTGAGCAATGAGTTTCTGACGAATATCGTCATATACCGTAAAGGTCGGTTCCTGTTCCGGCAGAGGCACAGCGCCTTCCAATGCGTGAAGCAGTGGATTATCCAGCGTTTTCGCCGCCTTGCTTGCAGGAGCTTTTGCCTGTGGTGTAGAAATGTCGCAGAACACCAGCTGGGTCAGCTTGTCAGCTTTGCCGTCCCGCCAGATCTGCATGATGTTGTCCACGCACTGATTGACCTTTGTGCCAGGTTCATCCGGCAGCATCTGGTTGACGATCCTCTGGTCAAGCCCCAGCTTACGGCCATCCGAGGTAATCTTGAGCATATTGTCCTGGGACGGGTCAACGGTTCCGCTGTGTACCAGCGATGCGCGCTCCGAAAGAGCTTTGACCATTTCCTGCTGATGTTCGGTAGGCTGCGCCACGATGTTGTGGTATTCCACTTCCGGGGTAGGCAGATTCAGCTGGTCGGCAGTCTTAATGTCAGCCACTTCTTTGAACAGGTTCATCAGCTCCGGCAGGTTAAAGAACTTGCTGAATCTCGTTCTTGCCCGGTAGCCGGTGCCTTCCGGTGCCAGCTCCAATGCTGTGACGGTCTCCCCAAATCGGGAAGCCCAACAGTCGAAGTGGGTCATGTTCAGCTCTTGCAGGCGTTCATACTGAAGATAACGCTGCATGGTGTAAAGCTCGGTCATGGAGTTGCTGACCGGGGTGCCGGTGGCAAAAATCACGCCACGGTTTCCGGTGATCTCATCCATATAGCGGCACTTGGCAAACATATCGGAGGATTTCTGCGCGTCCGATGTGGAAAGACCAGCCACATTTCGCATTTTTGTGTATAAAAACAGGTTTTTGTAGTTGTGGGCCTCGTCCACAAATAAACGGTCCACCCCCAGCTGCTCAAAAGTTACCACATCGTCTTTTCGCCCCTCGGCTTGCAGCTTTTCCAGTCTGGCTTCCAGAGACTTTCTGGTACGCTCCAGCTGCTTGACGGTAAAACGCTCGCCGCCGCTGGCCTGCACCTCTGCGATGCCCTCGGTGATCTCGTCGATCTGCTCATAGAGAAGCCGTTCCTGACGCTCCCGGCTGATGGGGATACGCTCAAACTGGCTGTGTCCCATGATGATGGCGTCGTAGTCACCGGTCGCAATACGGGCGCAGAACTTCTTGCGGTTATGGGTCTCAAAGTCCTTTTTGGTGGTGACTAAGATGTTGGCAGAAGGATAGAGGCGCAGAAACTCCGACGCCCACTGCTCGGTCAGATGGTTTGGAACCACAAAGAGAGATTTCTGGCACAGTCCCAGGCGTTTGGCTTCCATCGAAGCAGCTACCATTTCAAAAGTTTTGCCTGCGCCTACTTCATGTGCCAACAGGGTATTTCCTCCATACAGCACATGGGCAATGGCGCTTTTCTGGTGTTCCCGCAGGGTAATGGCCGGGTTCATGCCTCCAAAAGTGATGTGACTGCCATCATATTCACGGGGACGGGTAGAGTTCATTTCTTCGTTGTACTGGCGCACCAAAGTCTGGCGGCGCTCCGGGTCTCTCCAGATCCAGTCCCTAAAGGCTTCCCGGATCGCCTGCTGTTTTTGAGCCGCCAGGGTGGTCTCCTTGGCATTCAGCACGCGGCGCTCTTTTCCGTCTGCGTCCTCTATGGTGTCATAGATGCGGACATCCCGCAGGTTTAAGGAATCCTCCAGAATCTTGTAGGCGTTGGCGCGGCTGGTCCCATAGGTGGTATAAGCTGCCACATCGTTGTAGGATACAGAAGATTTCCCCTTGATCTGCCATTCAGCGGTAAAGGACGAATAGTTGACCCCAATACTGCGCTGGAGATAAAACGGGGTATTAAAGGTCTCATACATAAACTGCTGGATATATTCCTTGTCAATCCAGGTAGCGCCCAGACGCACCTCGATCTCCGACGCATCCAGGTCTTTGGGCTGGGCGGCGGTAAGAGCTTCCACATTGACTGCAAAAGAAGGGTCCTGCTGTGCCGCCCGCTGAGCCTGACGCAGTTTGCGGCGTACATTGCCGGAAAGGTATTCATCAGCAGTCACATAATGGGGTGTGCCGTCCTGTTCCAGCTGTCCCGGCACACGGAAGATCACACTTTGCAGTTCTCCCGCCAGTTCTTCTTTTGTTTTTCCGGTAAGCTGGCTCATATAGCCCATATCTACGCAGGCTTTTTCCGAGATGGACACCGCCAGTGCTTCGCTTGCCGTATCCACAGTAGCCACTGCCTGATGGGGCTTGATGGTCCGTTTGGTGAACATATCCGCCTTGCGCTCCAGCTTTCCGTCCTCGTCAATAACTTCCAGCGCACAGAGCAGGTAATAGGAAGAATCGTCTGCATAGGCCAGGCGGTTTGCACGGTCATTGATGAGACCGTATTTGGCAGAAAAGCTGTCATAGAGCCGGTTTAGTTCCGCCTGTTTTTGGGTAATGGTGCTGTCTGGAACCGCTGCATCCATCTGAAGGTCGATCAGTTCCTGCACACAATCACGCAGTCCCACAAGACCTTTTACGCGGGCTTCTGCGGTGGCGTTGAGATCAGGGCGCACCATGCGGCTGTTTTCCCGGTAGTACACCTGCCCGTCTACAATGACATAAGAATAGTTCTTCACATTAGGATCGGCAGGAATGGAGGTGCCAATGGCTTCGCCTTCGCCCAACTCCGGCAGCTCTGCCTCCTGATAAGTGCCATGAATATACTTCACCGCATCATGCAGCTGGTCGGAAAGCTCCAGTCCCTCGATAGGGTTCACGGTGTAGTCCATACCATGAGCAGTGCTTACCGGCTCCTGTCTGCCCAGCACCATTTCCGGGTGGTCGATAAAATACCGGTTGATGGCAAATCCGTCCTCCGTCTGTCCGGTTTGAGTCCATTCCGGCACGATGTCCAGCGGGCGGTCCCGCTTTTGGAGGAAGATGATGTCCGATACCACCTCGGCACCGGCATTCTTTTTGAACGCGTCATTGGGCAGACGGATAGCTCCCAGCAGCTCGGCACGCTGGGCAAGATAGCGGCGCACGGTGGAATCCTTGGCGTCCATGGTATAGCGGGAGGTTACAAAAGCCACCACGCCGCCGGGACGCACCTGGTCCAGTGCTTTGGCGAAAAAGTAGTTGTGAATACTAAAATTCAGCTTGTTGTAGGCTTTGTCATTGACCTGATACTGACCGAAAGGCACATTGCCGATGGCAAGGTCAAAGAAGTCACGCCTGTCGGTGGTCTCAAAGCCGCCTACTGTGATGTCCGCCTTGGGATAGAGCTGCTTTGCAATGCGCCCGGAAACCGGGTCCAGCTCCACACCGTACAGACGACTGTTTCGCATTTCCTCCGGCAGCATACCGAAGAAATTGCCCACACCCATAGATGGCTCCAGAATATTTCCGGTCTCAAATCCCATACGGCCCACCGCTTCATAGATGGCCTGAATGACCGTAGGGCTGGTGTAATGGGCGTTGAGGGTGGAGCTTCTGGCGGCGGCATATTCCTCCGGGGTCAGCAGCTCTTTCAGCTGGGCATACTCGGAAGCCCATGCCGGTTTCTCCGGGTCAAACGCATCAGAGAGACCGCCCCAGCCCACATAGCGGGATAGGACTTCCTGTTGTTCCGGGCTTGCCTGCTGTCCGGCAGCTTCCAGCTCTTTCAGCAAACGAATCGCATTGACATTTGCCTGGAACTTGGCTTTCGGACCGCCTTCGCCCAAATGCTCATCGGTAATGCGGAAGTTCTGTGCATTGCGGCGCAGGTTGGCCTTGTATTCCTCATAGGAGGCTTCCTCGGCAGCTTTGGCATTGGGGAAGGTCTGCCACTGGCCGTTGACCTGAATGGAAACCGGGTGTTCGTCCAGCACTTCCTCAAAGGGTTTCTCCGACTCAGTCACAGGGGCTGGTGGCTCCGGCTCCTCGATATGCAGCCGTTCCACCACCACATCATAAGGCAGATTGTTCTTATCGCCCGGATAGACGGCCACGGTCTCGGAATGGAAGGTCGGGGATTCGGCAGACGGTTGGGGCTGTTCCTGTCCAAAGCCATCCATCTGACGGGCATACATCCCGCGCAGCAAAGGCGCAACTTCATCCCAGCGGAAATACAGCACAGCCAAACGCTTTTCCTCTGCGTCCAGGACTTCCAGCTCCATGCCCTGTGCCGTGGTACGGTAATCGGCAATATCGCCGGTCTCCAGATTCAGGGTCTCAATCTCATGAGGGTAGGCTCTGCTCAGCCAGTAGGCAATCTCACTGTTGCTCCTGCCGGATTGCAGCAGCGTGGAAATCTGCTTTTTATCCGCTTCATCCATCAGTCCATGAGCCAATACATCCCGCAAGTCCTGATCTGCCTTGTCCGGGTCAATGGGAAGAAGCTCGGTATAGTAAGCATTGCGGCGGTCTGCCCGAAGCAGCTGCTCGAACTGTTCTTTGCGCTCTGCCCGATAGATGGGATATACCATGCCGGTGGGCAGAAGCTGTACGGTGTCCTCCCGCAGCTCGGTGATCTGATAGGCGTCATCCTCGATATACACGGTATCGCCCACGGCATAGACCGGGGCGGCTGGGTCATAGGAGGTTCTTTGCGGAATTGGGCGGCGAACTGCGTCATATTCCTCATCGGAAATGGAAACTTCGGAAGTCTGCTCTGTCTCGGCATCTGCGATCTGCTCTGCATCTGACATCACCTGTTGGATAAATGGGTCATTGTCCAGTTTTTCCGAGTCTGCCACCTGGCCGTTGACGATGCCCCTTTCCTCCAGGGCTTCCCGGATGGCGATGGGGTCGATATTGTCAAAACGGTCCTGTTCTTCTTCGGTATAGAACCGGTCCTCCTGAATGAGCTGGGCGATTCGGCGCTGTACCTTCGGCCAGGGCAGCTGCGTTTCCTCCGGGCTTCCGGCACGGACAACGAACAGGCTGTTGCTGTTACTGCCGCCGTATTCCTGAGCCAGCCATGCAGCGGTATCTTTCTCTCTTGCATGATCTTTCATATAGCGGACGACAGCGTGTTTACTCTCAATATTGCCGTTCCATGCACAAAGGGCAGTATCAATATCTTCCTGAGAAAGAGGGCGCAGAAGCTCATGGAGCTTTGGATAGGTTTCGTCGATCACTTCCCGGTGCAGACGCTGGCGGAACTCCGGCACATCCGAATAAAGGCGGATCAGCTCCATATCCTTAGAGCCAAGAACCGCACGGCGCACAGCGGCATTACCCTCGATGACAGCATTTTCACGGTCAGAATGACCGCAGGCATTGCGGTATGCGGTATCCTCGGAAATAGCGGCAGTCACCACAGGCTTATACTGCTCAAACTGCTCCCGAAGGGTAGGCTTTGGCGTTTCTTCCTCTATCTCCGGCTGCTGGGCTTGAATGGCATCTTCTTCTGCCAGTTCCTTTTCAGCCTGGATTTTGTCATACTGCGCCTGTTCCTGTTCGGTAAGATAGCGGCCTTTCTGGACAAGTGAGGTAATGCGCTTGGCAACCTTTTCCCAGTTCAAGTGAACATCCGGGCAGTCCTGCTTTTTATAGTGCAGTCCTTTCCCATCGTGATCTTCGCCGCTGTGTGTTGCGCCGGACAGGGCATGAGAGCGTCCGCCAATGCCATACTCGTCTTTAAGGAATCTCACTTTTTCCTTATCCGTATGGTTTTCCATGAAGAACGCATAGATACGGCCTTTTCCTCCGGCAAAACTGCTGCCGCCGGTCATGGCGGTGTCGATCTCATCCTCTGTAATGAAATGCTGGACGGTTGGCACTTGGGAAAGGTCCGAAGAAAAAGTCCTGCGGGGCAGGTCAAGGTCTTTCAGGTTCTCCCAGATTTCCCTTGGCCTATGGTAATGAAAGCGCAACAGGTCACGGTCCTGCTGATAGGCAGTCCAGAAGGCGGCGTATTCTTCCTTGAGTGTCTGGCGGAAAGCCGGGTCATTCAACTGCTCCGTCAGGCGGCGGGTCTCCTCCGGGAACCCATTGCCTCTGATTTCTGACAGGCAAGACAAATATCCTGCTTCTCTGGCTTCCTCGCTGAAATCGTGGTACAGATACCAGAGCTTTTCTGCAAGGAGGGAGCGTTCATAGCCTGCCGCTTCTGCAAGCTCCACATTGGAGGCAAACTGACCACTTTCCAAAAGCTCCCCGATACGCTCTGCGGCGCTCTCCCAGGAAATGACCTGGGCAGACCTGTCATAACGGACAGACTTCCCGTGGGAAAGATGGATACCATCCTCGGCATACCATGCGCTCACACTGCCAAGGCCATTGCCGCCGTGGTACAGCGTTTTCAGTATCTCGGCAATCTCAGCGGTGGTTTTCTGCTTTTCAAAGGCTGCAACCACACGCTCCCTTTGACGGTCTGTATTGCCGCCCAAACGCAGCACATGGTCAATATCATTTTGGGCAAAAGAAAAAGCAGAGGATGTATGCGCTACATTCTCTGCTTCATCTATGGATTGGATCTGTTCCGCTTCGGAGAGGAACAGGTTTAGGGTCAGCTGTTGATAAGCTCCGCCATCAGGATCTCCTCGGCCTGAGCTTTGCAGGTGTTCATCAGCCCCACCCACTTCATGGGATCGCTGGCTTTCAGTTCCTCGGTGGCTCCCGCTTCCTTCGCCAGCTGGGGCATCATCTGTTCCAGTCTGCTCTGGGCGGTCTCGTCGATCTCCAGAAGGTGCGGGTACAGCTTCTCGCTCAGCAGCATCTGGTTGTAGAGGATGGGACGGTGTTCCTTCAGGTAGGTTTTCCTCATCCTTCCGTACTTGCCCAGGGATTTCTCCGGCTGCTGGCTCAGCTTCAGGTCGGGAATCAGATAGTCTCCGTTCTGGATATAGGTCATGGGATTGTTCATCTTGTTTGCTCCTTTCTTGGTTGGCTTCGCGCTCTGCATTTCGGACGGTAACGCCGATCTGCCGCAGCACCTGCTGGTTGATCTGGCTGACCGCTGTTCCCAGCGCCCCGATGGTGGACGGGGTGTTGAAATCAAAGATCGCCATGAAATCTTCGTGGTCGAAGTAGCGTTCCGGCTCCAGTCCACAGCGGGACATCAAAGCGTAAGTGATGCTGACGGTGGCGGCTGCCTTGAACTGCACTCCGATGTTATACTCATCATATTCCTCCAAAAAGGAACCGTCAACGATATAGAAGAAGTCCTGCTGATGCTCCGTCCAGTATTCCTCAGCCAGTTTTCCGGCTACCTTAGTGAGCTGTCCGGCAAGGTCATCACCGGAAACATCATAGGTGCGCTCCAGCATGGCCTGCACGGAATCCAGATGGCGCTCCTCCAGCTGCCACAGCCAGGGAGTGCGGGAATGTTCACGGGTTCCGGTGTCGGAAATGTCAAAGACATAACGCAGGCGAGGTCTGTCCCCGGAATCATCCACCAGAGCGATTCCCTTGGAACCGCGCCTTACATACCGGCCCATCTTTTCATTCCACAAATCGTACTCCGCACAGGCGGTGGCGTCCGGTCGCTGGGCATAGATCATCAGCTGCTCATGGAACGGGTACTTGTAAAGACGGGAAGCAGTGGTGAGAAACCCTGCCCATTCCTGCCAGCTCCCCGTGAGCTGTGTTGCCACCTTGTCCGCCATCTGTGCATATAGTTCAGCTTTGGTTGGCATAGTGTTCTGTCCTCCTTTCAGTTTTGGGGTAAAAAGGTGGGGTGGCAAATTGCCACCCCATCCCTGCGGTTATGGTGTTTACTGGTCAAAATCCGGGTACAGCTCCAGTTCGGCAAACTCGGCATCACTCATGGCCTGGAGCTTGCCCAGTGCGCTGTCTGTCAACTCCCGCAGCTCGGTTTCCTCCGGCGAAAGCTCGCCGCGCATCTCACGCAAACTGTCAATCAGCCCGGTGCGGCTGCCGGTATTGTAAATGCACATCAGGTTCATTTCCTCAAAAGTAAAGTTTCCCATATCAAATCTCCCTTTCCGCACTCTTTTTGGGTGCTGTCTTTTTGTGTTCTGCCTTGGGCTGGCTTTTCAGCTGCTCCATGACGGACTTTTTCTTTTCCCGTTCCTCCCGATGGGCAGCGGCAGCCAGATCCATCAGGGAAATGGGCTGACCGCTTCGGGCCTGCTGTTCCAGCTCTGCCACCGTAGGTTCTTTTGCGCCATTGTTGATGATACCGTCGATCATGCCGTAATCGTCCTCCAGCATCATTTCCGCATTTTTCAGCGGGTTTTCTGGCAGGAATCCGGGGATCTGGGTAAAACCAACACTGTCACAGTAATGACAGGATACCTTACCGTCCTGTCTGATCGCAACGATGTCGCTGACGCTCATGGAGGGACTGTGAAAGTCCACGGGCTTTTCCAGATTGAATTGCTGATAGAGTTTTTCCAGCTGCTCCGGTACCGTGCCAGACTCCCTCAGAGGAGCTGTGTAAATGAGGTCATAATTGCTGCGGTCTATGGAAATGTCGTGGGACTTTAACCAATCCAGATTCATAAAGCGCACATTCTGCGGATCGTCACTACTTACCTGATAGATGGCAAAGCAATCTCTGTTCTGAGAGAGAAATGCCTGTTCGCGTTCCTGCTGATGTTCCTGACGCTCCATGACCTTTTCGTGGAACTGAGGGCTTTTCTCCCATTCCTCACGGTCCACACCGAAAAGGCCGCCATGATCCATGATTTCCTGCGGGTCAAACACCATGCTCTCCGTATTGTCCTCATGCAGCACATAGACAGTCAAACCAGCGGCATCCAGTTCCAGCGCCCGTTCTCTGGTAACAGGGAGCATCCCATCATAGGAGTAGCCGTATTCCTGCATATCTGGTGTGGAGACCTGCTCATCCGGCATGGGGTATTCATCCAGCGCCTGCTCTTGTGCTTCCGGCAGCTGAGAAGAAGCAGTCATCTGACTGACCTCTGCCTGCATCTGCTGGTAGGCAGCTTCCTGCAAGGTCTCAATCATGGACAACGGTGCGTATTTTACCGAGTCTCTGCCCAAATCGTTGTCATCACAAATCTGGAGAACTGCCTTCATGCGGGAAATCTCCGGCATATCCAGCTGACCACCATCCAGCTCTTTCATGGACGCGGCATCGTAAAGGGTATAGTCCCAGCCGCTGTCACAGGACTGGATATGAAGATAGGTGGCATCGTCGATCAGAAACAAAGCATCCTGCTGATTGGCGTCCGCCCCCAGCACTTCCATTTCCGGCATTGCCGCAGCCAGTTCCTTTACTGCTTTTTGCACCAGAGGATTATCACGGTAATAGTCGATTGCCTGGATGGTGTCCAGGTCAATGGTCTGGCCGGTCAAAATCGGAAAAGGTCCTTCATAGTCGCTTCCGTCTTTCAGCTCAAAACCAATGCCCTTGATCCCGTTCATTCGTTCTGCCGGAATCTCCTGATAAATGCGGATTGCTTCCTCCAAAGACAGGTTATCGTGGTATTCTCCGAGGTTTGGAAATTCCATGCACTCTGCTACATAGTAGGTCAGATTGCCGGTCGGCAGCCTATCAGATACCTTAATGGCATCTGCT
>ENA-OOSX01000729-OOSX01000729.1-human-gut-metagenome-genome-assembly--contig:-NODE-729-length-16941-cov-5.696909_pt1 | contig 16941 bp, 13 predicted proteins | sample MGYA00241315_ERZ501225 | MGnify/ENA primary metagenome ERZ501225 (study PRJEB25962, sample SAMEA2042496) | human gut metagenome | biome: human gut; feature: human-associated habitat; material: faeces... | reverse complement strand
AATAATTAAAATAAATCTCTATATTTGCTTACTATTTGATAACAACAGGAAATTACAATTTATTATTATGGAAAGAATAGACAACCTCGACAGGCAGATCCTAGAGATTATCTCCCAGAATGCCCGCATCCCTTTTAAAGACGTAGCAGCCGAATGTGGAGTGTCACGCGCAGCTATCCATCAGCGTGTGCAAAGACTGATTGACCTAGGTGTCATTGTAGGCTCTGGTTACCATGTGAACCCGAAATCATTGGGATACAGAACTTGTACCTACGTGGGTATCAAACTGGAAAAAGGCTCCATGTACAAATCTGTCGTAGCGGAACTACAAAAGATTCCCGAAATTGTGGAATGTCATTTCACTACAGGTCCGTACACAATGCTGACAAAGCTTTATGCATGCGACAACGAACATCTGATGGATTTGCTGAATAACAAAATGCAAGAAATACCGGGTGTGGTAGCTACCGAGACATTGATTTCTCTGGAACAGAGTATCAAGAAAGAAATCCCCATCCGCGTTGAAAAATAATTGTGATGGAATTTCTAAATGAATATCACCTTGCGGGGTTATTCATCGGAATATGTACCTTTTTGATTATCGGCCTTTTTCACCCCGTCGTGGTAAAGGCCGAATACTATTGGGGTACAAAATGCTGGTGGATATTCCTGGTACTCGGCATAGCCGGTGTGGTCGCCTCATTAAGCATCGATAATGTGATTTTATCTTCTTTGCTTGGCGTGTTTGCATTTTCTTCCTTCTGGACGATTAAAGAGGTCTTCGAACAGGAAGAACGGGTACAAAAAGGATGGTTCCCCAAGAACCCGAAGCGCAAATATAAGTTCTAAAAATAAAGTATCGTAGTTTTTTATCAAAAGGATTTGCATAATTCGAGGGAAAATACTACTTTTGTCACCGCATCCAACAAAGGATACATCGGACTTGTAGCTCAGTTGGTTAGAGCAACAGACTCATAATCTGGAGGTCCCTGGTTCAAGCCCAGGCTGGTCCACTGAAAAATTCCTGCAAGTGAAGCACTTGCAGGAATTTTTCCTTTTTATAGCCATCCTCCAACTAGAATAAAAGATAACTAATTGTTCCCAAACAGGTAAAAACAACAGCAACGGACAAAGCAGAAATGGCGAAGAATAAGCAATAGGGGAATAACACCTATAATATTAAGCTATAGAGTACCCAATATTAAATAATTCCAAAATGTTTCAGCGCTTTACAAAGCCCGTCATTCTCCACCGTATCAGTAACAAAATTGGCTGAAGCCTTGACTATCTCCGATGCATTTCCCATAGCCACTCCGATTCCGGCAACTTTCAACATAGGAATATCATTACCACCATCGCCGCAAGCCATTATTTCCGTCATTCCGATCCCATAATAATCAGCAAATACCGAAAGGCCGGTTGCTTTACTTATTCCTGCCACATTTACGTCAGCAAATAAAGGATGCCAGCGCGACAAGGAAAGATTAGGCAGAAACGACATCACTTTTTGTTCCATCTCATCATCGATATAAAAACAAAGCTGACAACACTCTTTTCAAACAGGTTTTCAATGTCTACAACGGTCGGGATAGGGTGTTCCACGATTTTAGCAATCTGTTCGACAGTCGGAGTCAGACGATTAACAAACACACCTTCATCCAATTCAATAGCGACTGCAAAATCAAAGGTCTTTGCTATTTCCATGGCTTTCTTAAAATCATCTTTCGGAATAAGGTGCTTTCTTATCACAGTGCCATCCCGCAAAACACAGTCGGCACCATTCAATGCAATAATTCCGTCATACGGAACATCAGCTATTTCATGAAGGTCGCCTGCCGCTCTACCGGTAGCAATGACTATTCGAATTCCACCGTCATGAATCTTCCTAAGGGCATCAACAGAGGATGGCAACACTTTATGAGTTTCAAAACTTACCAATGTTCCATCCACATCGAGCATGATCGCTTTTATCATAACACTTATATCTTTATTCATTCTTCGACAATTTAGAGAAGCAAATCGACTATCCTTGACTGATAAGTCAGAGCAGTCAATTAAACAGTGACAAAGTTACTGAAAAAATTCCCATAACAAATACAAACCTCCAACACATAAAATAAAAAAGGCAAAAGGAAACGAGATCCTTTTGCCCTATACCTATTGATACCAACTAAAAATTGATAGTAAACGTTTAGCGGAAGTCCTTTAATTCTTCCTGCAATTTCTGACGGGTAAAGAATATGCGGCTCTTTACAGTACCTAACGGAAGATTCAGCTTTTCTGCGATCTCACGGTACTTGAATCCTGAAACGTGCATAGCAAACGGAACTCTGTATTCTTTCGGCAGAGCATTGACTACACGGTGCATTTCTTTTAAATCGTAAGCTCTTTCCGTACTTTCAAAACCTGAATCTTGCGGCAGGTTTAAGTGATAGAGGTTTTCAGTCTGATCGACAAATGTCTGATCGCGCACTACTTTGCGGTAATTATTAATAAAGATGTTCCGCATTATAGTATACATCCATCCTTTGAAATTTGTGTCGGGGGTATATTTGTCTTCGTTATCCAATGCTTTTAATGAGGTTTCCTGTAACAAATCGTTTGCTTCTTCACGATCGGTTGTCAGTTTATATGCAAAACGGAGTAATTCATCCTGTACTCCTATCAGATCTTTCCTGAAGCTTAAACTTTTCATATACGTTATTTTTAAATTGTGAGTATTCGTTATCATCATTTTGATGTTGCAAGTTTACGGGTTTTCAACAAATGTGGCAGGTGAAGAACAGACATTGTTTAGGGGAAAATCTATCCACTGATAGAATTTAGGTCATTTTTGATAGTATTCAGGTGGTTTTGAGACTGTCTTTATAGCGAAAATCCCATTTTGAAGTCACACCTGACTCAAAATGGGATAACACAAACAAAACAAACAATATTAGCGATTTTCACAAACAGCTGTCTTTTTCATCTTTAAAAATTCATAAGACTTAATTTAGAATCTGTTACTAAAACATTCTAATTATGGGAACAAAAGTATTATTTTCCGGCAAAAAGGAACGTAGAAATTAAGAATAGTTATAAATAATAGTTGTTTTATGTATAAAAAATTGTGCCTGACTATAAAGAATTGTATTTAATATTTGCTGCCAAAAGAGGCATAAATGCTTCATTTGACGATATTTTATAATATCAGTATTCCAAAGCGATGTAAATTCTCCTACTTCTTTTTTTCACTAAGAATTAATTTCTATATTTGGAGAATATATAACCAAATTCAGATTTACTATCTATGACTGATACCATCTCTTACCAATATGCAGCTCCTTCCGCACTGCAACGGTCAGCCGATCAGGACGAACTGTTTCTTGCCAAATACAGCGAAATAGAAAAGAAAGAAGCACCCTGTTTCTTTTGGGGAAAGTTGACACAACCCTACATGACAGCACGCTGCCTCATCGCATTATCCAATGTTGTGCAGTCCAGTTTTAATCTGACACCGTCACAGCTTTCCATGCTGAAAGATCCGATTGTAACCGCAGGAAATGACCGCCTGCGTTTTGAAGGATTCTCTAATTGTGCAGGTGTATATGCCAGAGTCGACGTGCTTCCTGACGGACACGACGGAGAATTTCTGGAAAACGGGACAACAAACGTAGATTTTAATCCCGGAATGATTTCTGCCTTAGGAGGAATAGGCAGACAGGAGAATATGGTAATGTCGGTCGGTTCCAAAGAGGTGGGACTTTATCATAAAGGTGAGAAAGTGATAGAACGAAAAGTACCTCTTCCCGTGAAATGGATAAAAGGGCTGACTACAGTACAGATTTATCAATCCGTTGCGGAACAGCTCTACTCCTTCAATCGCATACAAACCTTGCAACTCTTCCAGACTCTTCCGAAAAGTAGTGTGAAATGCGACTATTATTTAGTGATGCGCGGTCAAAAACCCGCCTTTTCACCGGTGAAAAGCATGAATGCCGTCTGCATTGGAGGACTTCATCGCTTACGTCTGCTCGAGCCCTTGCTTCCATTTGCCGATGAGCTGAAAGTCTTTGCGCATCCCACCATGCAATCTACCATTTGGCAACTTTATTTCGGTCCGGTACGCTTCAGCCTTTCTCTTTCCCGCGAATGTTGGAGAGGATTTTCCGGAGAAGGCGCCGCACTGGAATCTCTGCTCGAAGATGTCCCCGAAAGATGGATAGAAGCAATGGATAAATACAGTTATGCCAACCAACAGTTCAACCCCACTCTTTTTGCCATAGAGGAACATATTGACCTGGAGAAGGTAGATTCCCTCGCGGCACGGCTGGCAGCCATGGGGTTATTAGGATTCGATTTGGATGAAAACAGCTTCTTCTACCGTCGCCTGCCTTTCAAAACCGAACGTATTTTAAGTCTCAATCCTCGAATGATAGCTGCAGAAAAACTACTGGAAGAAGAAAAAGTAGAAATCATATCGAATGACGAGAAACGGACAGAAGCACGCGTGGCAGGAAGCGGAGGTGTCAGACATACGGTCATTCTCGACAGAGAAAGTGAGAAGGAGCGTTGCACTTGCACCTGGTTCAGCAGCAATCAAGGAGAACGGGGAGCTTGCAAACATATTCTGGCAGTAAAGAAACTAGTACAATGGAAGAACTAAAAAAAGAACTCGAGAAATTATCCAAGGCTTATGTGGATACTCCGGAGAATGAAGAGAAGATATTAATCCCTTTTGTCAAGAGATTACTGGAGTTACCAATGAAAGAAAGGCGGAAGCTGCTGCCGGTTATCCGGGATTTACAATGGATAAAAAGTAAGTTTGCCGGTTTCAGTAGTGAGACAACCTGCAGTGCGGCACGGGCACATTTTCTATCCGCTGTTCAGTTTGTCTGCGCCAACAAACGAGAGATGGATATGGCATATCATGTAAAGTTTGATATGCTTTGCAAACTACTCCCACTTTACTACCCCACCTGGCTGATGGATTTTATCAATGATGACAAAACTTGGTTTAATTTCAATCTCAATTACGAACAGCTGATGCAGCTCATGGATATGGGATACCTCAAAGAAATTGCTCCAAGCCGCATTGCACATGTACTCCCCTGGATTACCCGCATCAGAAATAAGGAACCTAAAGGAAACGATACTTTCAACAGTGAGTTATTACTCAAGCGTGACATCACCCTGAAAGAACATATCTGGACGATTTTCGAATACGAATCGTCCATCGGCTATCAAGATAATTGCGCCAAAGAGGCTTATAAAAAAGGAGTTACCGCACGGGATGAAAGTATCAGTGCCGCTCTCTACCGCTTTTCGCTGGACGGCCATCTGGATAGAGAACGCCTATTAAAAGCCACACTCGCCACCTTCCACCGGAGTTTCAAAAAAGATATGGCAGGATGGTTTGCCGGATTCTTCGAAACTCTGCAACCAACTACCGGAGAACTGTTATCCTTGCAAGAAGAGATGATGCAAATATTCACCTCTTCCTATACCAAACCGGTGAACGTGATGTTGCAACAGTTGAAAAATATTGCATCCGAAGAAGGATTCCGTTATCAGGAATTCATCGAACGTGCAACCACCCTTTTCTTCTCCAGCCCCAAAAACTCGCTGCTTACCATTTACGCCCTCTTTGAAAAGATCGTCGCACAACATCCCGAGATGAAAGAGCCCTGCTGCATCACTCTCTGCCAACTCTTCTTGAAGAAAGACGAAAGCCTTCAAAAGAAAGCCGCTAATTTTATATCAAAATATGGAGACGTCTCTTCATCCAATCTCCAGGAAACACTGCAATCTTATCAACCGGAGATGTTTCAAAGCGTGCATGCGATACTCTCTTCTTTCAAACCGCAGCCTACAGAAGAACCCCATGAGCCCGATGCAAGTGTGGGAGAAACGGTACACATCTGCAGGGAAGACAACCCTATTCCCTTCCCCGCCAACAAAGAAGATTTCCTGTTCCAGCTTAGTCGTTTGTTCGACATGGAGGAAAGTTGGGAGATAGAAACAACCATCGCCGCCATCATTGCTTTCCATCCCCAATTGGACAAAGAAGATCTCAACCGGATGGAACCTGTTTTCCAACGGGCTGCCACTATCGTTGCCAATAGCTGGGAGCCATACGAAGATCTTCTCGCTACCTTCCTACTGGAATATCAACGCTTATGGGCACAGAAAGATACCTCCAACACAGGATTTTTGAGAAATATGTTCACCCGACTGGAAGAAAGGCTGAAAGGAATAGATGAAAACAGAGGAGCTTATGACGAGCGCTCTTTCAAACGACTTGCCGACTGGAAACCCGGCTACAGCAACGCAACCTGTTTCACACCCATCAAACATTTATGGCTAAATGTGATCCGTAAAATAAAAGGAGGCAATGCCTTCCCCCTACTTTCTACTCCCACCCATACCCCGGCATACGTACAGGCTACCGAACTGGTACGCCGGCTTGCCGTATATCAGAAAGCAGAAACGAAACCCTGTCCATGGGATTTCCAGCTAGCTATTGCCCGATGTGCCATGGAAGACAAAGAAGAAGCCATCGCCACCGCCCGGCAACTGTTGCAAGATGAATACCTGCATCTCTCTCTGTTCCTGTTGGATGAAAACACGCTACCCGAACCGCCCTACAATCATCCGACTGCCTGGGTGGCCGCCGGACTGGTAAAAGCACCGGAGACGGAATTCGAAGCATTCAAATCTTTCGCCTGTAACACATTACCACACAACTATCTGACAGGAGACTACGAGTGGAAAGAGGTAAAACCCAAAGAGAAATCATACGAAACAGACAGGCGTCTGCTCCAACTCGAGTTCTACAAATGGCATACATATGCCGAATGCAACAGCCACCAGTTATGGCAGGAACATCTGATTATCAACAGTAAATATAACATGGATGATTCCCGTTACATGGAACCTTTGTTATGCTGCTTTCCCAACCGCCCGGAACCATTAATAGCCCAGATTATCACTTGCTACATGACTTTCGGCACTCCGCAGGAAGACAGCAAACGCACCCTCGCCTGTGCCTTGCGCATGTTGTTGTCTTTCCACTGCCCGCTCAAAGAGATGAGTTTGCTCCTACTAAGTGGTTCGCTGCTTTTTGTAGACAAAACAGTCCGTTCCTATGCAGCCGAATTATGGGTAGAAGGAATATCCACAGGAAGAATAAACAATCACCGGGTAGGAGAAATCCTGGCCCGCCTCATCCAGATGGAACTTGCTCCGCTAAAACGCTTCACCACACAAGTGTACGAAAGCATGTACAAACGAAGTACTTTCCACAACCAGCAACTGGAAGCACTGCTCACAGAATTTATAGGCGGATTGCCAGACAAACCCGTTACCGGACTCAAACAACTGCTCGAACTTTATCTGGAGCTATTGACCATCAACCACAGCAAGGTTACAGACGAACAAATCCTGCAACGCCTACAAGAATGGGGCACAAACAGCAACCTGAAAAAAGTGACGACTTCACTCAACAACCTATAACAAATTCATGATTATGACCATAGAAGAACGCCTCAACGAGATAGTAGAAAAAGGACAAGGCGATGCCATCATCCCTTTTCTGCAAGGATTAACGCAGGAAGAACGAAAAACGCTTGTTCCCTGCCTTAACAAATTGGAAGAACACTACAATAAATTCGTGCAACTTAACGAGAACACATACGGTACACGCGGAACTCCCGAACAGCATCGTATCATCAATCTTACCGCTCTCGTCATCTATTCGCTAAAAGAATTCCGCAAACACGAATGGGGAATCTATACGGAACAACTGAATGAATTGATCCCATGGTACATTCCTTCCTGGATCGACAGTTTCTTCAAAGAGGGTGAAAGCAGGGAATTCGGCGGTTTCTATGGAATGAATTACGAAACTCTGATGGATTGGATAGAACAGGGAGTACTCACCCTAACACCCTCTCCACAAACCATCGCCGGTTATCTGGTGAACTACATGAACAATACCGATTTCCTGCAAAAGCGGGCAATCACACTCAAAGAACATATCTGGTATCTGTTCCAATACGATTGCGGACAAAACTGGACGGATAATCGTACAAGCGGACAGCCTTATTTCTCTTTCAGATACTTCGTAGAACACGGTCAACTAGATCGTATGCGTGTATTAAAAGAATCTCTGCTTGCCGTCAACCGGAATCTGAACAAAAACCTAAGTAGTTGGTTTGCAGGCATGTTTACCGCACTTAACCCCAGCACAGAAGAACAACTGACACTACAACCGGAAATATTTGCCGTTCTGTCCGCCCCTCACAGCCGTCCGGTAAATATCATACTCGGACTGCTGAAGAACTTATGCACTCACCCACAATTCCAGGTTGAAGAGTTTCTAAGTCAGACTTCCGTGCTTTTTGCTTCGGACGTGAAAGCGATTCACCAAAACACACTGGCAATACTCCATAAGCTGGCAAAAGAAAGAAAAGAACATCGCGACACTATCTGTTGTGCAGCCGCACAAGGACTGACGAGCCAGGAAGAATCCACCCAAAGTAAGATAGTCAAACTTATTCAGACGTATGGAGAGACGGCATCTACTACATTAAAAGAGATACTTTCCATATATACGGAAACCATGTTGGCTAATACTAAAAAGGAGCTGAAAGCGTATTTGGAGAATAATGAGCCGGAAGATTCCGCCTCTTTCACGTATGAGCCAATACTCCCTATCATCCGTGAAGACAACCGGATACAGGAAATCACTTCCACTGAAGACCTGATATTTCTAGCCAGCCAAGTGCTCGACGTGAACGAGATCTATCACTTCGACCTGTTACTCGGAGCCTTAGTGAAATGGGACCGGCAACAGGAAGCAAAACAAATCTCTCAATGGACCCCTATTCTCCAACGTGCCTACAAATTGCTGATGAGCGGAGGAAGTTCCCGAAATGGTATATTAGACCAGTTAATGGCCACCTTCCTCCTTGACTATGCCAAACTGCTGATTAAACGTTTCCCTGAAGAAGCCCAAGAGTTAAACAACTTACATCTGAAAATGGTACAAAAAGACGAACTTCAAAAAGGCAAATGGGGGTATCGTAATCTGCAAAAACTCACCATTCGTGAAAAGACGAACAAAAAAATAAAGTTCCCCGTTCATAAGCAACTGTTATGCCGGACATTAGACCTTCTGGAAAGCAAGGAGAAACCTTTGCCCCTATTGTCCACTCCCACTCATACACCGATGTTTATCGCTCCGGAAACCCTGATAGAAAGGTTAAAACAATATCAGCAGACAAATGCCGAACCGGACGATATGGATATGCAAACAGCACTTTCACGAGTGGCACTGGAAAGTTCGTCGCAAGAGCTTCCTCTGCTCCTCCGAAGTTTGAAAGGAGAATACCGGCACCTGCTCACTTTTTTGCTGGGAGAAAAAGATGTACTCCCCCAACCACCTTTCAATCATCCTTCCTGGTGGATGATGGCAGGATTAATGAAATCACCGGAAACAATCTATGCTGAATTTAAAGATTTCTCCTATAATAAAAGTCCACGTGAATTTCTGACCGGAAACTTTAAATGGAGAACCTATCAGTATACTGACTCGTACACGGATTATAACAAGAAAACGGTAGAATGGATTTGTTCAACTCTTACTTTCGATATTCCGGAAAGCGAGAACTCTCATGTCATCAATAAAGACAAATATAATGAAAGAGTCAGTTACTATTCATACGATCCGCATCCGTTACTGGTTGAAATGTACCCACAGATAGAACGTTTTGACGACATACAGAACGACTTGCCACGTTTGGCATGGTTAACTCCCAATATACCGGAGCCACTATTGGTATGGTGCATCCGCAGTGCCATATACGCCCCGACGTTAAATGAGGTAAGGGAAGCAGGTATCACCCAAGCTGCTATTGAAGCGCTTCATCAGTTAAGGCATACATGGCACGAAGTGTCTTATCTACTGGAAGCCACTTGCATGCTGGTAGCCGATAAAACTTCCCGTTCCTATGCTGCCGAAATCTGGATAGAGCGTGTAGGTCAAGGCTGCATAGACAGTGGACGCATAGGCAGTATCTTAGGTTCGCATCAACATACCGGCTGGGGACCGCTGAAAAGACTCACTGACCTGATACAGCAACAAATGATAAACGTCAGTCCGCTGCATAACCGGGAATTAGAGAAACTAATCGTGGCAATGTTGACCGGACTTCCAGAAAAGCCTGTCAAAGACTTAAAGAAATTACTGGAAATATATGCGGAGCTGTTATCCATCAACCATAGCAAAGCCGAAGACGAACATGTTTTGCACCTGCTTGACGCATGGAAAGGAGTGGCCAATCTGAAGAAAGCAGTAGCTAATATCCAACGGTAAGAGAGGTAGCTTATTGGAGCTAAAGCCAAAAAGAAGTATCTTTGGCACACTAAATACAAAAGGTTGAATGATTATTCTAAAATATAGTTTAGCTATTTTCTGTTTACTGCTGACAGGATGCTCCTTCTTTTCCAGTCATAAGGAAAAGGAGAGCACTCCCCTCATGGAATACGAACAAACGACGGAGGATATACAACCACGCGAAGAATGTTCCACCGTTTCACCACCGGAGCGAAGCGAAATGGCTCTCTACATGGACTCATTAGGACTCGTCAATATAGCTGACCTGGATAGCAGTCTCGTTGTAAAACTGATGTATACACAGGCTGATAATTTCACAGGCGAAGTGCTTTACGACAACTTAACGGAAGCCTACCTGCATCCAGATGCGGCATACGCTCTGATAGAAGCACAAAAAGCCTTAAAGAAACTACACCCGTCTTATAGTCTTATCATTTACGATGCGGCACGTCCAATGTCGGTACAGAAAAAGATGTGGAACGTAGTGAAAGGAACGTCCAAATATAAATATGTCTCCAACCCCAACCGTGGAGGCGGGTTACACAACTACGGACTGGCAGTAGACGTCAGTATCCAAGACTCTCTGGGACAGCCCCTACCGATGGGAACCAAAGTAGACCACTTAAGCATGGAAGCACACATCACAGACGAGATCGGATTGGTACATAATGGAAAAATGAGTGAAACAGAGCGTCAGAACCGATTACTGCTACGAAAAGTGATGAAAGAGACCGGATTCCGTGCATTACCCAGCGAATGGTGGCATTTCAATTTTTGCAGCCGGGACGTAGCCAAACAGAAGTATAAGTTAATACCATAACCGACACTCAACAACCCCATAATCAGAGCTCGACGATTCATTGTAATATCCTATAACACAATAACACCATGATGCAAATCTCTCCTGAAACCCAACTTTTTATTCGCGAACATTCATCGGACGATGTACGTGTGCTGGCTTTACAAGCTAAAAAGTACCCGGATATAGATATGCCAACTGTCATCACCCAAATTGCAGGAAGGAAGGTAGCAGCCGAAAAGATTCCCTCATGGTGGGAGATCGAAAAGATATGGTATCCGAAACATCTGTCGCTGGAACAATGCTCTTCAGAAATCACCGCCCGCTACAAAGCACGTCTTTTGCAGGGAGATTCTCTGACCGACCTCACCGGCGGATTCGGCATTGACTGTTCTTTTCTTGCCACCGGATTCAAATCCGCCACTTACGTAGAACGTCAGGAGGAACTCTGCGAAATAGCAGCACATAACTTTCCCGTACTGAATCTAAACCATATAAACATAAAAAACGAAGATGGAGTAACCTACCTGCAAGCAATGTCCCCCGTAGACTGCCTTTTCCTCGATCCTGCGCGCCGCAATGAGCACGGCGGAAAAACGGTTGCCATCTCCGACTGCGAACCAAACGTAGCCGAACTGGAAGAGCTTTTACTTCAAAAGGCCAACCGGGTAATGATAAAACTCTCCCCCATGCTCGATCTTTCATTGGCACTGAAAGAACTGAAACAGACACAGGAAGTTCACATTCTGTCCGTCAACAACGAATGCAAGGAACTACTAATTCTACTCGGACAAACATCACCGGCAGAAATCTCCATTCATTGTGTGAACCTTTTCACAAAAGGAACTCAAAAAGAACAACACTTTGTATTCACCCGCGAACAGGAACAATGCAGCGAATGCACATATACGGATTCTTTAGAAACCTATCTTTACGAACCGAATGCCTCCCTTCTGAAAGCCGGTGCTTTCCGAAGCATTGCAGCAGCCTATCCTGTCCGCAAACTGCATCCCAATAGCCATCTTTATACTTCCGATACTTTCATTGAAAACTTCCCCGGAAGAATATTCCGTATTGTCAACCAGTGCAGTTTCAATAAAAAAGAAGTAAAGGAGAATCTGGCAGACCTGAAAAAAGCAAATGTAACTGTCCGTAACTTCCCCGCCACAGTAGCCGAACTCCGCAAACGAATCCATTTGGCTGAAGGAGGAGATACCTACTTATTTGCCAGTACATTAAATAATGGGCAAAAAGTTCTGATTCGCTGTGAGAAAGTCTGAACTATTTTCTATTTTTGCAAAAAAGAAACACAATCTAAACTAATCCAGATGAATCAAACACTCATAAAAGCGATTCTATTACTAATCGCATTCACCTTGTCCTGTCACACTCTACTTTTCTCACAGAGAGATTTTGAGCGACACGAGTTCTCTTTTCACGCGGGCTACGGTGTTATGTTCCATCACCCTCCTACACTCACGTTAAGTACCCATAGTTACCAACGTACACTCGCACAAGGCGTAAGCTGGGATAGACAATATAATTTCCGCCCTCTCAAACGTTTTGTCTTTGGAGGAATCTACTCCGGATTTTCTTCCAAAGGAAGTCATCCTGAAGGGAAGGACCATTTATGGGTTCATTTCATTGGTACTCAAATCGGAATGTGTAATGCCAACACCAAACATTGGCAAATCCGCGTAACAACTGGTCCCGGTGGAGTCATTCTACGGAACAACAGTGAGGTGTTCGGCAAAACACGGAAAGTGAAAGCCTTCACTATTGGTCTCCTGACCAATGCCAATCTTACCTATAAACTGAATCCCAATCTGGGAGTCAGTCTAGGAGTACAATATATGTATAGTGAACTGCTTAGAATTAGAACCCACTATCACGGAGAAAGGGTTATTGTAAAACTCGATGGCAATAATGATACCAACCTCACACGAATAAATTTCACTACGGGATTATCCTATTATTTCTAACATTCACTCAAAAAAAGCACTATGAAGAAATATATACTCATTCTTTTTTCCATTATCAGCTTTTGGAGCTGTACGGAAGATGAATCGATTGACATTACAGTTTTACCTTCTGTCACCACTACAGGTGACAACACCTTTGGCTGTCTGATGGACGGATGGATTTATGTGGGAGGACGATACCTGAATTGGGGGCACTCGTATGTCTGGACGTATGATTCATTCCACTACTATCCGGAGGAGGACAAACTATCCGTCAATGTTTCCGTCAAACCTGACATCAACATACACTTCATCATTTTATCTCCCCAGGAAGGCAAAGAAGCAACTCTCACCGATATACGGTTCAGAGGAGAAGAACTGGAAGACGGAACAGCTTTTATAAGCCATTTCGACCCAGAATTGAATATTATCAGTGCAACCTTCGGCAACGGCAAACGTCTGACTAACGGACGTTTTGATATTCATTATACAACACAACAGCAATAATGGCGGCGACAGTAATAACTATTCAGGTTTACTTTCTTCTCCGGCTTTATTAGAAGGATTATTGCTTTTCTGGTACTCCTTGGGAGTGGTCGATTCATTTCCATCCCGAACTGCCATATAGTGCGGTGACATGATTTCAATGCCGGCCTCATTAAATTTATCCTGAATGTTCTGATGCAAATCCGAATAAATCTGTGCCATCTTATCTGCCTGTTTGATATAAGCATTAATTTGATAGACCGGATACCAATCGCTCAACGAAGTTTCCAACACAAACGGACGCGGATCGTCCACCACACCGGGAGTGTTCAACGCAGCATCAATCAATATCTGATTAACCTGCCGCCAGGGAACATCATAGCCGATAGATACTTCCGAGTGAATAATCAGTCCATATTCACGTGCCGAAGTACTGTAGTTTACCGTATGAGACGACATGATAAATGAATTGGGAACAGTCACAACCTCATTTTTAGGAGTCCGGATACGGGTGACAAGAGGAGTTTTTTCGATGATATCACCTGTGGTATCATTCAATTTGATCCGGTCGCCCATCTTGAACGGACGCATATAAGTAATCACCAGTCCGGCAATAATATTACCGATAACCGTACTTGATCCGAGCGAAACGATCAATCCGACAAATACCGAAATACCTTGGAACACACCGGAATCGGAGCCTGGGAGATAAGGATAAATCATCGCAATCATAAATGCATAAAGCAGGAAACGGGCGATATGGAAAGTCGGCATCGCCCAGTCCGGGTAGAAGCCGTTAATTTTGAGTCGTCCTGCTTCTACTTCACGTGCCAGATACAAGACGAGACGTACCAGGTACCTCACAGCATACCAAATAACGATAATGGTAAACAACTTAGGAATATAGTCAATGATACCCACAAAGATAGCGCGAATCGGATTCCATATATATCCTAACAGTTGATATGCCAGTCCTTCTGTCTGTGGGAAGATGATGAAAATCAACGGTACGGTAAACAGTAGCTGCAACCCCATCAGTATATACCGCCCGATACTGGACAGGAATACCAACAGGTCCGCCTGTTTCTGCGCATCCAGCAATTCATACCCCTGGATGGATACCGGTTTTATCTTCGTGTCTTTCAGACGCAAAATACGCGCTTTCAGTTTACGGAACAACCAGTTGGTCAAGCGGAACAGGAAATACTGCCCTACAATTACCAACACAAAATAGAGCACACGCTTTGCCATTCGCCAAAGTCCGTGCTCCGCCTTCATCTCATGCAGTTTGGTAATGACATTTTGTTGTCTTTCCTTAGCCAGCGAATCACGGGAGACTCCTTCCCACAAAGCGTCCTGATCGGTAAGAGAAAGCAGTACTTTGCTGCCATACATCAAATCAGAAACAATGTCCGAATGGTCAATAGCAACAGAATCAGGTTTCAAATTAAAACGTCTTCCTATTTCTTCGATCGCTGCACCGGTCATCTGTGCACGTTGCTGGGGAGTATATCCGCCACGTTTGGTGAAAAGGTAAAATAAGGTATCACCGTCCGCCACTACCGGTATTCCCTTAGTGAACTGACGCAGAGAGTCAATACGCTGTCGCTGCTGTACATACTTGACGGAGTCGGCAGTAGCCATCTGGAGCTTCATCTGCTCCATTTCCATCCGCATATTCGCCTCGTTGAGCCGGGCTTCCTCCAATGATTTCCGCATATTCACCAGATAGATGGAGTCCGAATCCCGTTTCAAAGGAACATGTCTGCCCGCTATTGTATCTCCGGCAAATATCTTCTTAACTGCCTGTTCCAACTGTGCTTGCACCCCGATTGCCAGGAAAGAAAAGAACAACACCAGTAACGACCGTTTTATTTTATTTATTTCCATACCTTATATTCCTTAATTATAATTAAGGTTAATCTAACATTTCATTAAAAACAGAGCAAACATACGGATTGTTTTTGACATTACCATTTCCAAATTGATTATCTTTGCCACTAAAAGAGAAAAAAGCATGAATATATTATTACTTATCGGGGGATTAATCCTCATTCTTCTAGGAGCTAACGGATTAACAGACGGTGCCGCCTCGGTAGCCAAGCGTTTTCGCATCCCTCCCATCGTGATCGGACTTACCATCGTTGCATTCGGCACTTCTGCCCCGGAACTGACGGTCAGTGTATCTTCTGCCCTCAAAGGAAGCGCGGATATTGCCATAGGCAACGTGGTGGGAAGTAACATTTTCAATACGTTGATGATTGTGGGCTGCACGGCCTTATTCGCCCCGATTGTCATCACCCGCAATACGCTTAGAAAAGAAATACCGCTCTGCATACTTTCTTCTATTGTCTTGCTGATTTGTGCCAATGATGTATTTCTGGATAAAGCTCCGGAGAATATCCTGAACAGAATAGACGGCTTATTATTACTTTGTTTCTTCGTCATCTTCATGGGTTACACCTTTGCCATCGCCTCCAAGCCGGGGACAACGGAACAGGCGGGACAGATAGAAGCTCCGACCATAGAAGAGGAGACAGAAATCAAAACACTCCCTTGGTGGAAATCCATTCTTTATATCATCGGAGGCTTGGCCGCCCTCATTTTTGGAGGCCAGTTGTTTGTTGATGGTGCTACGGGTATCGCCCGCAACCTAGGTGTCAGCGAATCGATTATCGGACTGACACTGGTTGCAGGAGGTACTTCTCTTCCTGAACTGGCTACGTCTATCGTTGCCGCATTAAAGAAAAATCCAGAAATTGCTATTGGAAATGTGATCGGTAGTAATCTCTTCAATATATTCTTTGTACTGGGATGTAGCGCCAGCATCACTCCTCTCCATCTTAGCGGAATTACCAACTTCGACCTGTTTACACTAGTAGGTTCCGGTATCCTGCTCTGGTTATTCGGGCTGTTCTTTGCCAAAAGGACTATCACAAGAATCGAAGGAGGGATTATGATACTTTGTTATGTGGCGTACACGGTAGTATTGATTTATAATATTTAATTATTATAACAAAACACCTGATATTCAGCTTCATTCCAAGTATTTTTTCCCTCTTTAGACATAGAAACTGGTACGATACGAATATTTAATGATTTTTTTCCCTTAGTATACCTGGCTGGAATTTCAAAGTCATCTTCCAGCCAGCGTTTATAAGGGTTACTATCAGCTACATACCATAAACGTTCTGTAACCTCTTCACCATCAACAAAAACACGGGCTGCTTGTCGAACATCGTTTTGGTCGCTCAACCTACGTAAACGCACTCCTTCATTTTGAGAAGATATGTTCACTCTAAAATTACTAAAATTTT
>ENA-OOSX01000702-OOSX01000702.1-human-gut-metagenome-genome-assembly--contig:-NODE-702-length-17316-cov-2.850125_pt1 | contig 17316 bp, 9 predicted proteins | sample MGYA00241315_ERZ501225 | MGnify/ENA primary metagenome ERZ501225 (study PRJEB25962, sample SAMEA2042496) | human gut metagenome | biome: human gut; feature: human-associated habitat; material: faeces... | reverse complement strand
GAGTTCAGCGGACGTTATGATGGTTCTTCCCGTTTTGCTCCAGGCCACCGTTGGGGATTCTTCCCGTCATTCTCTGCCGGTTATGATATTGCACGCACTCCTTATTTCCAGCAATTGGCACTTCCTGTGTCTCAGTTGAAAGTACGTGTATCTTATGGTCGTCTGGGAAATCAGAATGGTGCAGGTCTATATGATTACATTGCTCAAATGCCGTTGGATGCACAAGGGACCAACGCTTGGCTGCTGCCTGGAATTTCGTCTTCCACGGCGTCCAAAGGAACAATTGCCAAGACTCCGAAAATGATCAGCCCATACATCACCTGGGAGAAAGTGGATAATGCCAACTTAGGTTTTGACTTAATGTTATTAAAAAACCGCTTGTCACTAACTGCCGACTTCTACCAACGTACGACACGTGACATGATTGGTCCGGCAGAGTCTATCCCAAGTATCAGTGGCATTGCTTCGGATGACCGTGCTAAAGTGAACAATGCCACTTTGCGTAACCGTGGTTGGGAACTTTCTGTAAGTTGGAATGATAAACTGAAATGTGGTTTTAGCTATGGAGTCGGTTTCAATGTATTTAACTACAAGGCTGTCGTGACCAAGTATAATAATCCTGAAGGTATCATTTACAATAATCATACAGGTCTGGCTGCCAATAAAGGTTATTATGAAGGTATGGATATTGGTGAAATATGGGGATATCGCGCAGACGATCTTTTCCTGTCGAACCGTGAAATTGATGATTACCTGAGAAATGTAAATCTGACAGCGTTCAAGTCGAATGACCTTTGGCGTCGCGGTGACTTAAAATATATCGATTCCAATGGGGATGGTAGAGTAGACGGTGGTAAAGGTACTTTGGCTGATCACGGAGATTTGCAGATTATTGGTAATACGACTCCCAAATATTCGTTCGGTATCAACTTGAATCTGGGATATAAAGGTTTTGAAGTATCTACATTGTTGCAAGGTGTGGCTAAGAGAGATTTTCCGATTTCCGGAAGTAACTATATGTTTGGTGGAAACAACTACAATTTCAAAGAACATCTCGATTATTTCAGCACAGAGAATCCGAATGGATACTTGCCGCGTCTGACCGGCTGGAAGGATGACAAAGACTTTTTGGTGAATACCGGATATAACACCACACGTTATCTGTTGAACGCTGCTTACATGCGTATGAAGAATCTGACGGTTGCTTATACCTTCAACAAAAAACAACTGAAACATATTGGTATCAGCAATCTGAAAGTATATGTGACTTGCGATAACTTATTCACCGTAACGAAACTGCCGAAACAATTTGATCCGGAAACACTGAATCAGGTGAATATGTCGGCTGGCGGTGATGCTCAAAATACGGCTCCGGGTCTGACTTCTCCTATGAAGCAGAATGGTAACGGTATGGTATACCCGATGAACCGTAACTTCGTATTCGGACTTGATTTCACCTTTTAATTAGAGAATGACGATGAAAAAAATATATATATTATTAGTGGTTGGGGCAAGTTTCATGATGTCGGCATGTTCGGACTTCCTGGACAGAGAGCCTTTGACAACACCCAATAGTGAGACATTCCTTTCCAATGCAAGTGCCGTGAACAACTATATCAACGGTTTGTATATAGCACTTCCTTCTTTCGGGACTTACGATATGGGAGTTCGTGGAGAAGAAAAGAACAGTGATAATATCGTTGCGGAGGTTTATGACAAACGTCTGAACGGAGAATTGCAGGAAAACGGAGGAGGTACTACGGAATGGCAGAAAGGATATCAGAACCTGCGTAATGTGAATTATTTCTTTGAATACTATAAAGTGCCGGAAACAGAAGAGACGAAAGATGTACTTTCAATGAAAGGTGAGGCTTATTTTTTCCGTGCATACTGGCATTTTTATTTGCTGACCAGATTTGGAAGTATTCCTGTGATGGATAGATTCTGGGACGGCAATGCAACTGTCGGCGGTTTGCAGATTCCTCCGCGTGACCGTTCCGCAGTGGCGCAGTTTATTCTTGACGATCTGAATACAGCTAAGGGATTACTTCACTCGCGTAGCCAGTATAAAGGTTTGAGAGTGTGTAAGGAGGCCGCTATTATTATGGCTATGAGAGTGGCCCTTTATGAAGGTACCTGGGAGAAATATCACAAAGGAACAGACTTTGCCACTGCTGAAGATAAATCGGCAGACTTACTGGGACAGGTGCTGACACTGGGCGATGAACTGTTTGGTATGGGACTTGCTTTGAACACAAAAGCTACCGATAAGAATGCAGTGAATATAGAAGATGCTTATGCGCATGTATTCAACTCGAAAGACCTGTCGGATATGACAGAGGTTGTATTTTGGAAGAAATATTCGATAGCAGATGGTGTGATTCATAATCTGAGCAGTAATCTGGGAGCGGGTTATGTAGATAACAGCGGACCGGCAGGTTTATCTCAGTCGTTGGTTGATAATTACTTGAATGCTGACGGAACACCTATCAATCCTGCTGACGGCATTTTTAAAGATTTCAATTTGACTTTTAAAGGCCGTGACGGACGTTTGCTGGCGACGGTTATGCATTCAAATTGTAAGTTTAAGTCAACCTCACCGGAATCAAAATCGAAAGCGATGCTGGTAGAGGAATATTCGGAAGAAAACAAACAGATAGTTCGCCCCCCTTATCTGACTGAAGGCGGTCCTGCGCGTAATGCTACCGGTTATCACATCCGTATGAGTATCGATACTACATATGTAAGCGGTCAGGGCGAGACGTCTCTTCCGGTGATCCGTTATGCGGAAGCTCTGCTGGCTTATGCGGAAGCTGCGGAAGAATTGGGAAAATGTACTTCTGCTGTTTTGGAAAAAACTTTAAAACCATTGCGCGAGCGCGCTGGGGTGACGTACAAAGACCCGTCTGAAATCGATCCTAATTTCACCGATTTTGGTTATACCATTTCTGCCAATTTGCAGGAAATCCGTCGGGAAAGACGTGCAGAACTGGCTTTGCAAGGTTTTCGTCTTGATGATTTGATGCGTTGGAGAGCTCATAAACTGATTCAGGGAAAACGTGGAACCGGTGCTTATTTTGGTACAGACGGTGTATTGTACAAAGCATTCGATCCTAAAAACGCAGCGGACTTGAAAACGATTCTGACTACAGACGGCTGGCTCGACCCACAGAAGGAACTTCTTCCGAGAGGCTATCAGTTTGATGCTAACCGCGATTACCTGTTGCCGGTACCTCCGAGTGAGATATCGTTGAATCATGAGTTGAAACAGAATCCGGGCTGGCAACGGAAATAGGAGAATGGAACAAGATTCATTTATGATAATTAGATAGATAAAGATATGAAGAACATATTATATAAAATACTTCCGGTATGTTTGTTGACCATCGGTTTGACAGGATGTGAGGATGAGACCAAGTATCGTCCTCTGCCGGAAGCTGTACCTTTGACAATGAGCATCAATGAAAAGGCGTTTGTGATGGGAGAACACTTGAAAGTAGATATTAAAGTGGAACCAGATGCTGATGGTAATGAGGTGGTAGCTAACGAAGATTTCGATATTTACTTTACGGCAAAAGCCGGAACGGAAGATGTAGCGAATGCGTTCGAACCATTTAGTAGTATTGTTACTTTCCCGAAAGGAGAGAAGCAGATTCAGGTGGATTTTCCGGTTAAGACTTCCGGATTAGTTGGTACTACTACGATGGAGTTTGTTGCTTTCGCACGTGGTTATAAGATGGCTAATTCTAGTCAGGGAATCAAGGTATCTGATTATTATCGGATATCCATGTCTCTGGAAAATAATACAGAAAATGTGGTGACAGAAGGCGGTAAGTTTGTATTGGTTGCCAAAGTAGACAAACCGAGTTCTGTGCCACTCGAAGTCACTATTACTCCGAAGGAAGGGGAAGAGGGCAGGTATGACAATCTACCTTCTACTTTAACTATTCCTGCAGGAAGAACTTCGGTCAAAAGTGCTGCTGTGACTATCAAACAGGACTATGAAATGACAGGCGACTTGCAGTTGGTATTGAATCTGAAAAGTAATTCTTCTTCCAATCCGATGACTGCTCCTGCATTGACTATTACTATGACAGACCTGGAATCAATGGCTGATCCTGATTTGTATGATATGACTACTGTATATGAGAATCCGAACATCATGTTTGTTTCTTATGATGATGACTGGTTTACGGGTAAAGAAACAGCTAAGATGGACGAAGGAACAGCACATCCGAATGCCGAATTGGGCAGTCAGTGGAAGTTTGATTATGCTATTGAGTTCCATAAAAATTCAACATCGGGAGATTATCAAAAATTAGGTAATGCAACGGATGCCAATAGAGGAAATGTTTTAAAGATTGATTGGACCAAATACGCAAAAGTTACTGATGAAGGTGAATTGAATATTTGTGTAGGTGTAGAAGGTACTAATTATGGAACAGCAGGAATACATTGCTGTAAGTCTTTAGGGCAGATGTGGGCACAAAATGTTACACGTATATATCCGGGTATGCGTATTGAAATGAAAGTTCGTTTAGGAGGTAATAGAACAGGATTTGTACCGATGATAGAGGTGAAGAATCCAGCAACTGCTACTACATGTAAAGAAGCTAAGCAATCAATCTGTATACTTAAGAATGTTTCTGGCTCTGCAATCACCCAATCGGTGAGGGGAGAGGTTGTCAGTGATGCGAAGAGCGTAGTATCTGCTATTCCTAAAGTAGAAGATTATAATATTTATTGGGTCGAACTAGTCGATGAAAATACAATAAAGTTAGGTATTAATGGTTCTACAACCTTGGAAGTCACAAGGGATATGTTGGATTCATGGCCTTTTACCAAAGCTTCTACGGGAACATCAGTTGGAGCGAAAGGTCTTTATTTAGTAATGCGAATGGACTTGTTCGGAGAAGGTAATAGTGTTTCTTCTGAACTTCCGGCAGGTTGGGATACTGAACTGAAGTCAATTAATCCTGCAAATTATGCAACAGAAGGACCAAGAATGATAATAGACTGGATTCGTTTCTATGTAAATGATAACTATAAACGGGAAGCGAATGAACTTGTGAATAGAGACTATAAAGTCTCAATTCCTGGTAAGTTCTACCAGTTCTATTAATCTGTCATATTGACGAACCGTTTTCAATAGTATGAAATAAGTTCAATGCCGGAAGGCCATCGTGCAACAGCGATTTACTTCCGGCATTTACTGCTAATTCGGGTGGAAATAGAGAATTTTGTAAATACATTAGCTATTTGTAGACATACTTTTTACATATCTTCCCTATCTTTGCCATGTAATCTAAATAAATTAATCATTATGGAAAACCTGCAATCAAACTTGTTCTATTCTTTGGCAGGAGTAGCCGCCGTTGCCTCCCTTGCATCTTGTACAAACAAGCAGAAAACGACAGAACAAAAGCCGCTGAACATCGTCTATATTATGACAGACGACCATACAGCCCAGATGATGAGCTGCTATGACACCCGCTACATGGAAACTCCGAATCTTGACCGCATTGCGGCGGATGGTGTACGTTTTACTCAAAGCTTCGTTGCCAATTCATTAAGCGGTCCCAGCCGTGCCTGTATGATTACGGGTAAGCATAGCTGTGCCAATAAATTCTACGATAATACGACTTGCGTATTCGACAGTTCTCAACAGACATTCCCGAAGCTGCTGCAAAAGGTAGGTTATCAGACTGCGCTGGTCGGCAAATGGCATCTGGAAAGTTTGCCATCCGGATTTAATTACTGGCAGATAGTACCCGGACAGGGGGATTACTATAATCCTGCCTTTATTACACAAGATAATGATACCATCCAGAAACACGGATATATCACGAATCTGATTACCGATGACGCTATCGACTGGATGGAAAACAAGCGAGATCCGGAGAAACCGTTCTGCCTGCTGATTCATCACAAGGCGATTCACCGTAACTGGATGGCGGATACATGTAACCTTGCCCTCTACGAGGACAAGACATTCCCGTTGCCGGATAATTTCTTTGACGACTATGAAGGTCGCCCTGCTGCGGCTGCTCAGGAAATGAGTATCGTGAAGGACATGGATATGATTTACGACCTGAAGATGCTTCGTCCGAATGAGAAATCACGCCTGAGATCACTTTATGAAAGATTCCTCGGACGCATGGACGAAGGACAGCGTGCCGCATGGGACAAGTTCTATGCTCCGATTATCGATGATTTCTACAAACAGAATCTGACAGGAAAAGAACTGGCCAACTGGAAGTTCCAGCGTTATATGCGCGACTACATGAAAACCGTGAAGTCTCTTGATGATAACGTAGGACGTGTGCTCGACTATCTGAAGGAAAAAGGGTTGCTGGACAATACACTGGTAGTTTATACTTCCGATCAGGGTTTCTACATGGGCGAACACGGTTGGTTCGACAAGCGTTTCATGTATGAAGAATCTATGCGCACACCACTTATCATGCGTCTGCCGAAAGGTTTCGACCGCAGGGGAGATATCACCGAAATGGTACAGAACATCGACTATGCACCTACTTTCCTTGAACTGGCAGGAGCGGAAATTCCCGCAGATATCCACGGAGTATCACTGCTGCCTCTGTTGAAAGGTGAGCATCCGAAGGACTGGAGAAAGTCTCTGTATTACCACTTCTATGAATATCCTGCCGAACACATGGTGAAACGTCACTATGGCGTACGTACGGAACGCTATAAACTGATTCATTTCTATAATGATATCAACTGGTGGGAACTGTATGATATGCAGGCAGACCCGTCGGAAATGCACAACCTCTACGGTGAGGCTGAGTATGAACCGGTAGTAAAGGAACTGAAAGACGAATTGCTGAAACTACAGGAACAATATAATGATCCCGTCCGCTTTTCTCCGGAAAGGGACAAGGAATAACCCCCGAATAATACGATGACAAGAACGATTTTAATATTACTGATAGGCTTTCTATCTTCGATAGTAGCCGGATGTAGCGATACTAACTTGACACATGACATACCCTTGGTTCCACGCCCGGCGCAAATAGTGCCGGGCAGCGGGAACTACCTTTTCTCCAGTAAAACGGTATTTGCCGTAGAGAATGAGGAGCAGGCGGAAGTGGCACGCAGCTTTATAGCTTTGTTTACCCGTGCGGCAGGCTTTACTCCGAAGTTGACGGTAGGCGATGCGGAAAAGGGAAATGTTCGTTTCCAGACGGATGCAACCTTGAAAAGTGAGGCATATACGCTGCAAGTGTCTCCGAAAGAAATTATTATCGAAGCATCGGATGCAAAAGGATTCTTTTATGCTTTGCAGACCATTCGCCAGTTGCTTCCGGCATCCATCGAAAAAGAGGAAGTGTCGGATAAAAAAGTAAAATGGAGTATTCCGGCAGTGAGTATTCAGGACGAACCGCGTTTTGGTTACCGTGCGTTATTGCTGGATGCGTCACGCTTCTTTATTCCCAAAGAGAATGTATTGCGCATTATCGATTGTATGGCAATGCTCAAAATAAACACGCTTCACTTTCATCTGACAGATGATAACGGCTGGCGTGTGGAAATCAAGAAATATCCCCGTTTAACGGAAGTAGGTGCATGGAGAGTGGATCGTACGGACCTGCCTTTTCCTGCCCGGCGGAATCCGGAACCCGGAGAACCCACTCCGGTAGGAGGTTTCTACACACAGGAAGAAATAAAGGAAATGGTGGCTTATGCGGCTGAACGTCAGATTGAAGTGGTACCGGAAATCGATATGCCAGCACACAGCAATTCGGCATTGGCAGCTTATCCTCATTTAGCTTGTCCGGTGGTGAAGGAATATATCGGAGTGCTCCCCGGTTTGGGAGGACGAAATTCCGAGATCATCTATTGTGCCGGAAATGACAGTGTCTATGCCTTTCTTCAGGATGTGATGGATGAGATTCTGGAATTGTTCCCTTCCCGATATATCCATATCGGTGGCGATGAAGCCCGTAAAACTTATTGGGAGAAATGCCCGCTGTGTCAGGCACGGATGAAAAAGGAGAAGATTGCCAATGAAGAGGATTTGCAAGGTTATTTCATGAATCGGATGAGCGAATATGTACGTAGCAAAGGGCGCGAGGTGATAGGCTGGGATGAGCTGACGAACAGTAGCTTTTTGCCGGACGATGCCATTATTCTGGGTTGGCAGGGATACGGACAGGCTGCACTGAAGGCTGCCGAGAAGGGACATCGCTTCATCATGACTCCCGCACGCATCATGTACCTGATTCGTTATCAAGGACCGCAGTGGTTTGAGCCGCTGACGTATTTCGGCAATAATACGCTGAAAGATGTGTATGACTATGAGCCGGTTCAGAAAGACTGGAAACCGGAATATGCGGATTTGCTGATGGGCGTACAGGCTTGTATGTGGACAGAGTTCTGTAATAAGCCGGAGGATGTGGATTATCTGGTATTCCCACGCCTGGCGGCATTGGCGGAAGTGGCATGGACACAACCGGAAAAGAAAGACTGGACTTCGTTCCTGAAAGGAATGGATTCGTTTAATGAACATCTCTCAGCCAAAGGGATAGTGTATGCCCGTTCGATGTACAATATACAGCATACCGTGAGACCGGAAGACGGAGCACTGAAAGTAAAACTGGAATGTGTCCGTCCGGATGTGGAAATCCGTTATACAATGGATGGAAGCGAGCCGACCGCCGCTTCACCGCTCTATGAACAACCATTGTTGGTAAAAGAAGCTCAAACAGTCAATGCCGCAACGTTTGCCGATGGACAGCAGATGGGGAAAACACTGACGCTTCCGGTACACTGGAACAAGGCTACGGCAAAACCGTTGCTGGGTAATAAAGTGAATGAAGCCGTCCTGAACAACGGAGTCAGGGGAAGTCTGAAGCAAACGGACTTTGAATGGTGTAGTTGGGGAAGTAGCGACCGTATTTCCTTCACCGTTGATCTGTTGCAAAAGGAGAAAATGAATACGCTGACAATCGGTTGTATCACTAACTATGGAATGGGAGTGCACAAACCGAAATCAATCCGGGTAGCCGTGTCGGACGATAATGCGACTTATCGGGATATCAACGAATTGGAATATACTCCCGAAGAGATATTCCGTGAAGGAACTTTCATCGAAGACCTGTCGATAGATATGAGAGGAACCGTTGCCCGTTATGTGCGGGTGACAACGGAAGGAGCGGGAGAATGTCCGGCAGACCATGTCCGTCCCGGACAAGAATCAAGAGTATGTTTCGATGAACTGATCATTGAATAACCAGTCACCAAAAAACAATATAATAATGATGAAATTAAAGAAACGAACGTTTTTAATCTTGATGGCAGCACTGACTGCTACCTTCGCTTCGGCTCAGAAACAGCCTTTGCCGGAGTGGCAGAGCCAGTATGCGGTAGGACTGAATAAACTCGCTCCTCATACCTATGTATGGCCTTACGCCGACGCTTCCGATATTGAAAAGCCGGGAGGATATGAACAGTCTCCTTATTATATGAGTCTGAACGGGAAGTGGAAATTTAACTGGGTGAAGAACCCGGACAACCGTCCGAAGGACTTTTACCAGCCCTCTTATTATACCGGAGGGTGGGCGGATATTAATGTTCCCGGCAACTGGGAACGGCAAGGCTACGGAACAGCTATCTATGTCAACGAAACTTATGAGTTTGACGACAAGATGTTCAACTTCAAGAAGAATCCGCCATTGGTTCCATCTGCTGAGAATGAAGTAGGTTCCTATCGTCGCACGTTTAAGGTGCCTGCCGACTGGAAAGGACGTCGGGTAGTGCTTTGCTGCGAAGGAGTGATCTCTTTCTATTATGTATGGGTGAACGGAAAGTTGCTTGGCTATAATCAGGGATCGAAGACGGCTGCCGAATGGGACATTACCGATGTACTGAGTGAAGGAGAGAATGTGGTAGCTCTGGAAGTATATCGCTGGAGTTCGGGTGCTTATCTGGAATGTCAGGATATGTGGCGTCTGAGTGGCATCGAACGGGATGTTTATCTGTATAGCACTCCCAAACAGTATATTGCTGACTATAAAGTAAGTGCTTCCCTTGATAAAGAGAAATACAAAGAAGGTATCTTCAATCTGGAAGTGACGGTGGAAGGTCCTTCTGCTACTGCCAGCTCCATCGCTTATACACTGAAGGATGCTTCCGGAAAGGCAGTATTGCAGGATGCCATTAACATCAAGTCCCGTGGACTGAGTAACTTTATCGCTTTCGATGAGAAGAAGATTGCAGAAGTAAAAGCATGGAATGCGGAGCATCCTAACCTTTATACCTTGGTACTCGAATTAAAAGATGCGCAAGGAAAAGTAACCGAACTGACCGGTTGTGAAGTCGGTTTCCGTACTTCGGAAATCAAGGACGGACGTTTCTGTATTAACGGTGTTCCGGTGCTGGTGAAAGGGACGAACCGTCACGAACATTCGCAACTGGGACGTACCGTAAGCAAAGAACTGATGGAACAGGATATCCGCCTGATGAAACAGCATAATATCAACATGGTGCGTAACTCACATTATCCGACTCATCCGTACTGGTATCAGCTTTGCGACCGCTACGGGCTGTATATGATTGATGAGGCGAATATCGAATCGCATGGCATGGGATACGGGCCTGCCTCTCTTGCCAACGACAGTACTTGGCTGACCGCTCACATGGACCGTACACACCGTATGTACGAACGTTCCAAGAATCATCCGGCTATCGTGATCTGGTCACTGGGCAATGAAGCCGGCAACGGTATCAACTTCGAGCGTACTTACGACTGGCTGAAATCGGTAGAGAAAGGCCGTCCCGTGCAATATGAACGTGCCGAACTGAATTACAACACGGACATCTATTGCCGTATGTACCGCAGTGTGGACGAAATTAAGGCATACGTGGGTAAGAAGGATATTTATCGTCCTTTCATACTCTGCGAATATCTGCACGCAATGGGCAATAGTTGCGGTGGAATGAAAGAATACTGGGATGTCTTTGAAAATGAACCGATGGCACAAGGTGGCTGCATTTGGGACTGGGTGGATCAGAACTTCCGTGAAATAGACAAAGACGGAAAATGGTACTGGACTTATGGAGGCGATTACGGACCGGAAGGAATCCCCAGCTTCGGTAATTTCTGTGGCAACGGTCTGGTGAATGCTGTTCGTGAACCGCATCCGCATCTACTCGAAGTGAAGAAAATATATCAGAACATCAAAGCGACTTTGTCAGACCGGAAGAATCTGAAAGTCTGCATAAAGAACTGGTATGACTTTTCTAATCTGAATGAATATATCCTGCGTTGGAATGTGAAAGGGGAGGATGGAACCGTACTTGCCGAAGGCACGAAGGAAGTAGACTGCGAGCCGCACGCTACGGTAGATGTCACTTTGGGTGCCGTCAAACTTCCGAATACCGTTCGGGAAGCCTATCTGAACCTAAGCTGGAGCCGTAAAGAGGCCACTCCGCTAGTGGATACCGACTGGGAAGTGGCATACGACCAGTTTGTACTTGCCGGTAATAAGAATACGACGGCTTATCGTCCGCAGAAGGCGGGAGAAACAGCTTTTGTTGTGGACAAGAATACTGGGGCACTTTCTTCCCTGACTTTGGATGGAAAGGAATTGCTGGCTGCACCAATCACTTTGAGCCCGTTCCGTCCGGCTACGGATAATGATAACCGGGATAGGAACGGAGCCCGTCTGTGGCGCAAGGCCGGTTTGAATAACCTGACACAGAAAGTGGTATCACTGAAAGAAGAAAAGACATCGGCAACGGTCCGTGCTGAGATTCTTAATGGGAAAGGACAGAAAGTAGGAATGGCGGATTTTGTTTATGCACTCGACAAGAACGGGGCATTGAAGGTTCGTACCACCTTCCAGCCGGATACGGCGATTGTGAAGTCGATGGCTCGTCCTTCCGCATGGCAGATGCTTATAATCAAGTATCTTATCTGGGACGTGGCGATCATGAAACGTATATCGACCGCAACCAGTCCGGTAGGATAGGACTGTATGATACGACGGTAGAACGGATGTTCCACTATTACGCTACCCCACAATCTACAGCTAACCGGACAGATGTACGCTGGGCGAAACTGACGGATCAGGCAGGCGAAGGTGTCTTTATGGAATCGAATCGTCCTTTCCAGTTTAGTATCATTCCTTTCTCGGATGTATTATTAGAGAAGGCGCACCACATTAATGAACTGGAGCGTGATGGAATGATAACCATACATCTGGATGCCGAACAGGCAGGAGTAGGTACGGCTACCTGCGGACCGGGTGTATTGCCGCAATATCTGGTACCGGTGAAAAAGCAGAGTTTTGAATTTACGCTTTATCCGGTAAAATAGCCTGAAACTGATTGCATTTGGATAGAAATATTGCATTGAGATAGAATATAGGGGAGCGAATGGCATGGATTTAGCGAAGTTTAATGAAAAGCGCTTCGGGAAAGCCATGAAATTTGCTCCTTTATATTTATCTTTGTCTCATTAGCATTAAATCAATATTTATTATGATGAACAAACTACTTACTTCTCTCTTTTTATCTTCTGTGATAACGTTGGGCGGATGTGGACTGACGAAAGAAAACTACTATGTGAAGCATGTTGAATTTCCACAGGATGCAACCCTCGAACAAAAAATCGATATGGCAGCAAGGCTGGTTCCTACCCCCCAGCAGGCTGCGTGGCAACAAATGGAGCTAACTGCTTTTCTGCATTTCGGTATCAACACATTCACCGGACGCGAATGGGGCGATGGTCAGGAAGACTCTGCTATCTTTAACCCTACAGAGCTGGATGCAGAACAATGGGTGCGCACCTTGAAAGACGCCGGATTTAAAATGGTACTTCTCACGGCAAAGCATCATGACGGCTTTTGTCTGTGGCCTACAGCTACCACGAAACATTCGGTAGCCTCTTCCCCTTGGAAAAACGGTCAGGGCGACGTAGTGAAAGAACTGCGTAACGCTTGCGATAAATATGATATGAAATTCGGAGTCTACCTCTCTCCGTGGGACCGGAATGCGGAATGCTACGGAGATTCTCCTAAATACAACGAATTCTTTATTCGGCAATTAACGGAATTACTTACTAATTACGGCGAAGTGCACGAAGTGTGGTTTGACGGCGCAAACGGAGAAGGACCGAACGGAAAGAAACAAATCTATGACTGGGATGCGTTCTACAAGACTATCCAACAGTTGCAGCCGAAAGCGGTGATGGCAATTATGGGCGATGATGTCCGTTGGGTAGGTAATGAAAAAGGATTGGGACGCGAAACGGAATGGAGTGCAACGGTGCTGACTCCGGGCATTTATGCTCGTTCCGAAGAAAACAACAAACGACTGGGCGTCTTTAGCAAAGCCGAAGATTTAGGAAGCCGTGCGATGCTGGAAAAGGCAACGGAGTTATTCTGGTATCCTTCGGAAGTAGACGTGTCTATCCGTCCGGGATGGTTTTATCATGCGGAAGAAGACAGCAAAGTGAAATCCTTAAAACATCTGGCTGATATCTATTTCCAGTCGGTAGGCTATAACTCGGTGCTCTTGCTGAATATTCCTCCCGACCGCAGAGGATTGATTAATGAAGCGGATGTGCAGCGGTTGAACGAATTTGCTGCTTATCGGGAGAAGATATTTACGAACAACCGGGTAGAGAAAGGAAGAAAAGACTGGGAGGCTGTTTCCGGCAGTGAAACTGTTTATTCCTTGAAACCGGAGTCGGAAATCAACGTTGTGATGTTGCAGGAAGATATCACGAAAGGGCAACGGGTGGAGTCTTTCACCGTAGAGGCATTGACGGAACAAGGCTGGCAGGAAGTGGCGAAAGGAACGACTGTAGGCTATAAGCGTATGGTTCGTTTTCCGGCAGTAAAGGCTACCCAGCTTCGGGTGAAGATCAACGAATGTCGTCTGACGGCTCACATCAGTCAGGTGGCAGCCTACTATGCAGACCCTCTGGAAGAAGAGAACCGGACGGAAAACTGGAACAATCTGCCTCGTGCTTCATGGAAACAGGTGGCTGCTTCTCCGTTGACCATTGATTTGGGCAAAGAGGTCGAAATCTCCGCATTTACTTATGCGCCTCTGAAAGCGGAAGCGAAACCGACGATGGCTTTCCGTTACAAATTCTACGTGAGCGCAGATGGCAAGAACTGGAAGGAAGTGCCTGCCAACGGTGAGTTCAGCAATATCATGCATAATCCGTTGCCGCAGACTGTCACTTTCGATCAGAAGGAAAAGGCACGCTTTATCAAGCTGGAAGCTACCACCCCTACGGCTACAACGGCGCAAGTAGAAATGAATGAAATCGGAGTGACCGTTGCTCCTTGAAGAAACATTGAATTTTAACTTAATAAGTACATCACTTTGAGAATAGATACTTATTCATTCTAACCTAATAATTATCAAAAGACAAAATGAGAAAAGAATTTTATGGTATATTACCTTTAGCGTTAACTTCCTGTCTGGCTTCTCAGGCCACTGCTCAGGAGAAACAAACCCAGCGTCCGAATGTTGTTTTTATCTATGCGGATGATATCGGTTACGGCGATTTGAGTTGTAACGGAGCCAAGACTATTCATACTCCTAATGTGGAACGTCTTGCCAAAATGGGAGTACGTTTTACCAATGCGCACAGTGCGGCTGCCACCAGTACGCCTTCCCGTTATGCGATGCTGACCGGCGAATATGCATGGCGCAAAGCCGGAACAGGTATTGCTGCCGGAGACGCTGCGGCTATTATCCGTCCGGAACGCTATACAATGGCGAACCTGTTCAAGGATGCCGGATACAACACCGGAGTCGTAGGCAAATGGCATCTGGGACTGGGCGACAAGGGCGGAGAACAAGACTGGAACAAGCCTTTGCAGCCGGGAACGAATGATATCGGCTTCGAATATTCCTTTATCATGGCAGCTACGGGCGACCGCGTGCCTTGTGTATTTGTAGAGAATGATCAGGTGATCAACCTTGATCCGAATGATCCGATTCAGGTAAGTTACAAAGCGAACTTTCCGGGAGAACCTACCGGGAAGGACAATCCGGAGTTGCTGAAAATGCATCCTTCTCACGGACACGACCAGAGTATCGTGAACGGTATTTCCCGTATCGGATATATGAAGGGCGGAAAGTCGGCTCTCTGGCAGGATGAGAAGATTGCGGAGACGCTGACAGGAAAAGCTGTTTCCTTTATTGAAGGACACAAGTCTGCTCCTTTCTTCCTGTATTTTGCCACGCAGGATGCGCATGTTCCCCGTGTTCCGTCTCCACAGTTCGCAGGAAAGAGCGGCATGGGACCTCGCGGCGATTGTCTGCTCGAATTTGACTGGTCGGTAGGCGAGATTCTGAATGCACTCGAACGACTGGGATTGGATAAGAATACACTGGTGATTCTTTCCAGTGATAACGGTCCGGTAGTGGACGACGGATATAAGGATCAGGCAGTGGAATTGCTAGGCGATCATACTCCGGGCGGCATTTATCGCGGAGGAAAGTACAGTTCGTTCGAAGCGGGTACACGTATTCCTTGTATCTGGAGCTGGCAGGGTGTGATCCGTCCGGGAACAGTTTCGGATGCATTGCTCTGTCAGATAGACTGGTTTGCTACTTTTGCCGAAATGCTGAATGTCCGCTTGCCGGAAGGTGCGGCACCGGATAGTGAACCGATGCTGAAAGCGTGGACAGGCAAGCAAAAGAAGGGACGCGAATGGCTGGTACTTCAGAATGCACAGAATAACCTGTCGGTGACAGACGGAAGATGGAAATATCTCCGTCCGGGAAATGGACCGGCATATCTGAAAGCAGTGAATATCGAGTTGGGAAACAGTAAGGAACCGCAGCTCTACGATCTGAAGAAAGATCCGAAAGAAAAGAATAATGTGGCGGGTCAGAATCCGGAACTGGTAAAGAAGATGGCAGCACAGTTGGAGAAAATTGTAGATGGACGCTACGGTCTGCCACTATAAAAGAAATGCTTAGAGAGTAGCAGTGGGACTGGCGGTCTTGATTTGTAGTAAATCGGACGCCAGTCTTTTTTTTAAACCAAACGTGGGTTTTCACTGTTATCTTTCTATATAAATGATATATAAAGAAAGAGCTTATGTTAGTAGTCGATTTAGGAAAATGGATGAACAAAATCCTGATAGATTGGGGGATAGATGCGAAGGTTGCCGATCGTTTTGATGAAACAATTATTGCTATACTGATGATAGCCATTGCTGTAGGGGTGGACTATCTTTGTCAGGCAATTCTAGTGGGAGGAATGAGGCAGTATACCCGCAGGAAACCGCATCTTTGGAATACATTGCTGATGAAACGTAAAGTGTTTCATAATCTGATTCATACGATTCCCGCCATCCTTGTCTATGCCCTGTTGCCGATGGCTTTCATGCGTGGCAAGGAACTGCTGGTTATTTCGCAGAAGGCTTGTGCCATTTATATAATCTTTTCTTTGCTGCTGGCTATCAATGGGATTCTGCTGATGATCATGGATATTTACGATGGAAAGGAGACAATGAAGAACCGACCGATGAAAGGATTCATTCAAGTGCTTCAAGTACTTTTGTTTTTTATCGGGGGGATTGTGATTATCTCTATCCTTGTAAATAAATCGCCTGCCAGTCTGTTTGCGGGACTGGGTGCTTCGGCAGCCATCCTGATGCTGGTATTCAAGGATTCCATTTTGGGATTTGTGGCAGGTATTCAGCTTTCTGCCAATGATATGGTGCGTCCGGGAGACTGGATCACGCTTCCTTCCGGTGCCGCAAATGGTACGGTGCAGGAGATTACGCTTAACACGGTCAAGATTCAGAATTTTGATAATACGATTTCTACGGTTCCGCCTTATACGCTGGTCAGCAGTCCTTTTCAGAACTGGCGTGGCATGAAGGATTCCGGTGGGCGGCGGGTGATGAAGAATATTACACTGGACCTGACGACACTCCAGTTTTGTACGCCGGAGATGCTCGACCGTTATCGGAAAGAGATTCCACTCATGGCGGATTATCAGCCGGAGGAAGGAGTGGTGCCCACCAATTCACAGGTTTATCGGGTGTATATCGAGCGGTATCTTTGCAGTCTGCCGGTGGTGAATCAGGATTTGGATTTGATTATCAGTCAGAAAGAGGCTACCATGTACGGAGTTCCTATTCAGGTTTATTTCTTTTCCCGCAATAAGGTGTGGAAAGAGTACGAGCGGATTCAGTCGGATATCTTCGACCATTTGCTGGCGATGGTGCCGAAGTTCGACTTGAAGGTATACCAGTATTCTGACTAACTCTATAGGGGACATCTTTGCCACAGGCTTGGCACAACTGTGCCACG
>ENA-OOSX01000571-OOSX01000571.1-human-gut-metagenome-genome-assembly--contig:-NODE-571-length-20362-cov-10.819717_pt1 | contig 20362 bp, 19 predicted proteins | sample MGYA00241315_ERZ501225 | MGnify/ENA primary metagenome ERZ501225 (study PRJEB25962, sample SAMEA2042496) | human gut metagenome | biome: human gut; feature: human-associated habitat; material: faeces... | reverse complement strand
GGGGGTGGCTCTATTCGAGCCACCTTGAGAACAAGAAAATCTGCTGCTTACATGCAAGCATGACGCATCAGCTTTTCTTGTTCTCAATTGTTCTGAATAGTTACTATTTTTTAAAATTAAAAAAGACAGCCTACGATCGGCTGCCTTTTAGGAGAAGGTATTTTTACTATGGGGTATAGCAAAAACTATATAATGTATTGGGGGGTTTTTACGGTTATTATAATATCACGGTTATAACGATAAGTGTTCACAAATTGCATAAAAATCATGTTTTGTTTTTATGCAATTTGTATAGTACTTTAGTCATATTTAATATTTTTTATATAGTGATTGTGTACAAAAACATAGTTGTTTTTTAAATATTATGTCCAACTGCTGTTTTGCTGTCCTCATCAAACAGTGCTTCAAACTCATCTCTTGTGATTTTCTCTTTCTCAAGAAGAAGTGCTGCACATCTGTCAAGCACATCGCGGTACTCTGCTATCATGCTCTTTGCCTTGTCGTACGACTCGTCGATGATACGCTTTACCTCGACATCGATTGCCGATGCTATGCCCTCGCTGTAGTTCTTTGCATGGGCGAGGTCTCGTCCGATGAAGACCTCCTCCTCATCATCAGCATAGCAGATAAGGCCGATATTGTCTGACATACCGTATTTGGTAACCATCTCGCGCGCAAGCTTTGTAGCCTGCTTGATGTCCTGTGATGCACCTGTTGTGATATCGTCAAACACAAGCTCCTCTGCGACACGACCGCCTAAGTCTACTACGATTTCCTGAAGCATACGTCCCTTTGTGTTGAACATCTCATCCTTCTCAGGCAGAGGCATGGTGTAGCCTGCTGCGCCTGCTCCTGTAGGGATGATTGAAACTGTGTATACAGGTCCCACATCCGGAAGCAGATGGAAAAGGATTGCATGTCCTGCCTCGTGGTAGGCTGTGATGCGCTTTTCCTTGTCAGAGATGATACGGCTCTTCTTCTCAGCTCCGATACCAACCTTGACGAAGGATTTTCTGATATCATCCTGTGTGATATATTCTCTGTTTTCGCCCGCTGCACGGATTGCTGCCTCATTCATCAGATTCTCAAGGTCTGCACCTGTGAAGCCTGCGGTAGTCTGTGCAATCTGCTTTAAGTCTACATCCTCTGCAAGAGGTTTTTTCTTGGCATGGACACCTAAAATTTCTTCTCTGCCGCCCACATCCGGTCTGCCTACTACAACCTTTCTGTCGAAACGTCCCGGACGCATGATAGCAGGGTCAAGTATATCCACACGGTTTGTGGCTGCCATGACGATAATGCCCTCATTGACACCAAAGCCATCCATCTCGACAAGCATCTGGTTCAATGTCTGCTCACGCTCGTCGTGTCCGCCGCCCATTCCTGTGCCACGTCGTCTGGCTACTGCATCAATCTCATCGATAAATACGATACAAGGCGCATTTTTCTTGGCATCCTCAAACAAATCTCTCACTCGTGAGGCTCCGACTCCGACGAACATCTCCACGAAATCAGATCCTGAAATGGTGAAAAACGGTACCCCTGCCTCTCCGGCTACTGCCTTGGCAAGGAGAGTCTTACCTGTTCCCGGAGGTCCTACAAGAAGGACACCCTTTGGGATTCTTGCTCCAAGTCTGGTGTATTTTCCCGGATCACGAAGGAAATCAACTATCTCTGCAATCTCCTCCTTTTCCTCCTTTAAGCCTGCTACATCGGAAAACTTGATATGGTTCTCATCCTGTGTGGTGAGCTTCGCACGGTTCTTGCCGAAGTTCATCATCTTGCCACCGCCGCCCTGTGCTGCTGCGTTGTTGTTCATCACTGCAAAGAATATGAACATGGCTCCGAATACCAAAAGATACGGAAGTAGTGTCATAATCCAGCTCTCAGCCGGAACATCCGCAACTGTATAGTCGGTATACCCTGCTTTTGTCATGGTCTTTTCGATATTGTTTACATCTGATACATAAAGCACCTTTGATGTGCCATCCTTGAACTTCACCTCCAGACTTCCTGTCGGTATCTCCCTGTTTTGCACTACCTTTACGCTCTTCACCTGATTCTTGTCAAGATCCTTCTCGAACTGACTCTGTGTGTAAGAGTTTGATGTAGCCCCGGCGCTCAGCCAGTACCAGATGCAGATTACTGCAAATACAATGATAATGTATACGCCTATTCCGCGCATACCGCTTTTTTGCTTATTCAATTTACTTCTCCTTTTTATTTTATTTCGCCCTCGACGAAGCCGATGTAAGGCAGATTTCTGAACCTCTGATCATAGTCAAGGCCATAGCCTACCACAAACTTATCAGGAATCACAAAGCCCACGTAGTCTACATTTACATCATCAACCACACGGCGCTCAGGCTTGTCCAAAAGTGTACAGATTGTGAGACTCTTCGGGTTCCTTTTGGCAAGGAGCTTTGAAAGCCTGCTAAGAGTATTTCCCGAATCAATGATGTCTTCTATGATGATGACATTCTCTCCCTCGATAGAATGCTCAAGGTCCTTTTTAATCTTGACATCGCCTGATGACTCTGTGCCTGAGCCATAGCTGGATACCGACATGAAATCCATAGTCATAGGCAAATCAATTCTCTTTGCAAGCTCAGTGGTAAAGAATATTGAACCCTTGAGTATGCAAATGAGATATACTGACTGTCCCCTGTATTTTTCTGTGATTTGCGCTCCAATCTCTGCAATACGCTTATTGAGCTGCTCCTCTGTCAGATAAACCGAAATATCATATTTTTTTGAAAAATCCATTTTGTTTTCCTCCGTAAAATGTGATCTTAAGTACTTTTCCTGTCTGTGGTGTGACAAGTGCGCTGCTGCCGGATCTGTATCCGATAATGGCATGCACCAGTGATTCATGGGCTATAAGCCACAGCCCCGCTCTCTGCTGTGCCGGAATTTTATCACCTGTAAATACCTGCTTCAGCTTCTTATGATGACCCTCGTCATCCACAATTATATAGTCACCGGCTTTTCTTGTTCTTATTTCAAAGCCTTTCTTCATCTTATCATAATCAAACCATTTCGTATATGGTTTTTTGGGAATTTCGTCCATTTTACCATTAAAATCTTGTATACAAAGTGTGACATATGAGCCATCTGCCGAAAGCTTTATGTTTTTTTGCTCTCCCGTGGCACTCAGTGCCCCAAGCTCTTTTTGCGTAATGTGAATTTCTGCTTTTTCATCGTCACACCTTCCGGCGCAGAGTATCACCTCACCAAATGATTTTTCCGCAATAATTCCATACGGCAGATTGATTTTTCTGCCCGACTGCTGCCCTGCAAGCTTCACAAGTGCACCGATATGCGTGCTCGTGATGTCCTTGAGCCGCCCAGACGCCAGATGTATGCACTCGCGCGCCACTCCGCTTTTTAATGCCGGATGCAGACTCTCAAAACGGCTGATTTCAAGTATCACCCTGCCTTCTTTTTTTGAAACCATGCTGTCACACGCCTCTTTTAGCTGCTGCTCGTAAAAATCATTCATCACCGCAAGCTGTCCTGCGCTCTCATTGATATGCTCAATCGCCCTGTCATTAATCTGCAAAAGCAGTGGAAACACATCATGGCGCAGCTTATTTCTGGAGTAGGCTGTGTCAGTGTTTGTGGCATCGGTGACAAAAGCCTGTCCGTTTTCCTTTAGATATTCCTCTATCTGTGCGCGTGTCGCTGATAAAAGCGGCCTGATATAGGTGACACCATTCTTCACAGAAACCGGATGCATGCCGGATAGACCCTTTGCTCCGCTTCCGCGAAGCATCTGAAAAAGAACTGTCTCTGCGTTGTCCTCCATATGGTGCGCAACTGCAACGACTACCTGCCTCCTGTTATCCTGATTTGTGTCTGATGCATTGGCCGGTTCACAGGGATATCTGCCTGCCTCCTCTTCAAACGCTTCATAGCGCAATATCCTGGCGGCCTCCTCCAGTCCGAGTACATGACTTTTTGCATATTGCGGTACATCCACGGAATGCACATGGCACGGTATGTTAAGCCTCTCGCAGAGATCTGACGCAAACCTCGCATCCTCCCTGCTCTCGGCTCCTCTGATACCATGCTCCACATGCACTGCCTCCAACGCAAAATCAAGCTCATCTGCGCACTGTCTTTTTATCTCATTTAAAAGCAGCAGAAGGCAGACCGAATCCGCACCGCCCGACAGCGCAACAAGCACCGTGCTGTGATTGTTTATCATCTTGTTTTCCAGAATATAATCTTTCGTCCGTCTAATCATTATTTTTCCCAGATTCCTATTGCAACTACAGTCATATCATCCATGGCGTATCCGCCTGTGTCAAGCAGCACCCTGTCCAGAATTTCCTGCGCCATCACGCCTGCATTGTCACTTTTGACGCCTGCGATGATATCCATAAGCTTCCCCTGTCTGTCCTTTACATGCAGATATTCTAGCACACCATCCGTCACCATGACAAGGAAATCGCCACTTTGAAGTGTATTTTTTGAATGTTTGCTCTCCTGCCAGACATCGACCCCCGCCGGGAGTGATTCAATTTCTATAACACTTACTTGTTTCCCTGATTTGATAAATGACGGTGCAGCGCCTGTTTTGGTCAGCTCAAGCTCACCTGTGTACATGTCTATTGTGGCAAAATCAACCGTGGAATAGGACTCCTCGCCCGCCGATATGACCATGGCAGAGTTCATCAGCTTTAGGGCACTTTCCCTGCTAAAGCCGGCCTCCAAAAGCTTTTCAAGCAAATCCACCACCAGTGTGCTCTCGGCCTGCGCCTGCTTGCCCGAGCCCATGCCATCGGATACACATACATGATACATGCCATCATCCAGCTGAAACATGCTGCAGCTGTCGCCATTTGCCTGAGAGCCGGTCTTCTTTTTGGTCGCCACCCCCGAAAGTGCATAGAACTGATTCTCCTCGTAAAGCACAATAGATGTCCTCTCATCGGATATTATTGAAACTGTCCCATGTGCCTGCCTGAGCTTCACTCCCATGGCGCGTGAAACCGCCTGCACATATTTTGAAATTTCAATCCCACCATCTATCTTGGTGCAGACATCTGCCTTTATACATACCTGCTGCCTTGCGTTCTCATAAATATGGGCATTTTCCACCTGTATACCAGCCTCTTTTGTATATACATAAACTCTTGAAAGGCGCAGCCTTCTTTTTTTATCAATACATTTTTCAGCCCTGCACCAGCTCTCCATGAGCTCTGCCATAGCGTCAAGCTGTGCGGCTATGACGCGTCTGTTTTCCGTGAGACGCCTGTACCAGGCTTCATTTAGCTCAATACGGGCAAATGCCTCTGTGGCGGCTTCCACCATGCGCGTATAGTGCGGGCAGCCATCCACATATCTGTTTTGCACAATTTCCTCTGTTTTCATACGTTTGCGCACTGCATCAGCAAGCATTTTTATACTGTCGGAAATCGAAGTCCCGCTTGTCCAGCACACACTGCAGCCCTCACAGCATGCACAAAGCCTCCCTGTCACCTCAAGCTGTATTTTCTCACTCTCATCAGGGATTTTATCTGCCGTACATTTTACAGCCATGACATTTGCAGTCGAAATAATGCCTGAAAGTCCAGAAACTGCTGTGGCAAATGCCTCCTCCCTGTCGGGCAGAAGTCCTGCTATGACCGGGTTTTCATTGTGCTCAAGAGCCCTTAAATATTCGCATGCTCTGCAAAGCACAAAGGCCATCGAAAACACAACAAGGCTCTCTGCTACCGACAACACTATCTCATCCGTATCCGGCCTTCCCAGAAATGTTACCGACAGATTCATCACCGCCGTGGCACAAGCTGCTACAACGGCTGTTGTCAGACATCCGTTTTTACTGCTTTTTCTCACAAATAGCCTTTCCCCAAAGTAAATCACCGCAATAATAAAGAGATACTTACATATCGACGGTATCGATATAAAGTATCCCATTCCAATAATTAATCCTATGTAAAAAATAATCGTATGCCCACTGCTCAGACAATAAACTCCATACACTGCAGGTATCAGCGGATAACAATCCATCACACACACCAGTGTGGATGCAAATGCCATAAGCCCCCACACGGCCTTTTTTAAATTTGCACTCCTCATCTTTTTGCCTCCATCTTTTTTCAACGATTATATGTGGTCAAAAATGAAGGTTTTGACGAAAAAGCGCAACTATATCTTCAAAAATTATTTGTCCTTTTCCTTGAAGATTATTTCATTGTCATACGCAAGCCCCAGCTTGCTCTTTGCTATATCCTCTATGTACTGGTCACTCTGCATATACTGCTGCATGCTTTCTATCTCATCAGCACGCTCCGATTCTTTAGTGTACTGCTTTTCAAGCTCCGCTTTTTGTGCGGCATATGTAGATTCCTTCTGCTTTAGCTGCACAACCTGGACTACCATAACCACAAGAAATGCTATAACTATGATAGAAACACTTAAAGTTCCGCCCCTTCTCTTTGCACGACGTTTACTCATTATTCCTCCTTAGGTGCTTATCTGAATATCCTGCCAAACATTTTATCTTTTTTTCCGGTCACCTCCGGTACCTTCGAATACGTAATCATGTCTATCTCACCTTCTATATCGGCTTCTCCCTTCTCAAGGTTTAGCCTGTTTACGTGAAGATCCTTGCCCTTTAGGTCAAGCATGCCTAGCTCCGTCTCCAAAAGTATCTCTCCCACATCAAAGGAGAGCACATCCAAAATGCCTGTAAAGCTGCCTGTTCTGCGATTATTCAAGATAAGCTTATGACTCTTTGTGCCTGATATTTCTTCCATTTCCTGTCCCTCACATATTTTTTATATGTCCCAAAAACAGCCTCACATATGGCTGCCATCTGTGGAATCACATATGTAAATATATGCCGGGATTCATGAAAATATAACCTATATATACTCAAAAAGATCTTTTGCTTCTTCCTTCTTTGTTGTGTCAAGGAGATTTAACACCTTAACCTTGACTGTCTTTTGTCCAAACGCTATCTCTATTATGTCTCCGACCTTTACATTTACAGATGCCTTTGCCGGTCTGCCGTTTACTGTGACACGGCCTGCGTCACATGCCTCATTTGCCACTGTACGTCTCTTTATGAGACGTGATACCTTCAAAAATTTGTCTAATCTCATTGTTACCTCTGTGTCTTGTAATAATAAATCAATTCATAACTATTACCCTGATTTCAGTGGATATAGCCAAAAATGGGCGGAGCCTTAAAGGCTTCACCCATTCTTCTACTACGGATAGTCTGACTTATTAGTTAAGAGAATCTTTTAAAGCCTTTCCAGCCTTGAACTTAGGAGCCTTAGATGCTGCAATTGTCATCTCAGCGCCAGTCTGTGGATTTCTTCCTGTTCTTGCTGCTCTCTCAGATACCTCGAAAGTACCGAATCCAACTAACTGGATCTTCTCACCTTTCTTTAACTCCTCAGCAACAACATCTGTGAATGCCTTTAAAGATGCCTCTGCGTCCTTCTTTGATACTCCGGCCTTCTCTGCCATAGCTGCAACTAAATCTGCTTTGTTCATGATAAAATTCCTCCTCTGGATTTTCATAATTTATATAATTCGAGCTATATTCCCAAATTACCTACAAGAATATATATACTTGTTTTTATGGGGTTTGTCAAGGAAAATGCGCTATTTCCTAGGCTTTTATATACTTTTACCATTCTTAAAACCTTACTTTGAACTTAATAAAGAGGTTAATGTTGAAAGATAATCTGATATATCCTTATTTGTCAGACTATTTCCCGAGCTATCAGAGGATTTGCTGTCTGTCCGCTGTGATGAATTTGTGCTCTGCGAGCTGCCGGTGGTGCTTTGAGATGTACTTTGATTGTCCTTCTCATTCGCCCTCTCTGAGGCAGTCTCTGAAGGAGTCTGTGCGGTGGCCTGCGAGCTTCCGGTGCCTGATGAATCGCTGCCCAAGCTGTCCTTATTGTCGTTTATCGTAATCTGTACGGTGGCTTCCTTCGAGTTCACGTAAAGTGTCCTCGTCCAGGTGTCATAACCATCGGCTGTTACCTTAAGCGTATGCTTTCCGTATGTTATCTCAACCGGGCTCGTATAGTCGATCTCACTGCCATCGACATATATTTTCGCTCCCTGCACGTCAACCTCGAAAAGGATGCTGCTCTTTTTAGGACCCTCACCCTTTAAATCATTTAAATTTACCTTTGTAATCTCTCCTCTTTTTATCTCAATATCCGTGCTGCCTCCCCAGCCGTTGTTGGCCACAGCGAGCGTATAGCTGCCCTCCGGCACATCAAGCGACATATCCTTAGTGATTTCTGCAAATATCCTGTCTCCGAGCTGCAAGAAGCTGCCCTCAAACAGCGATGTATTGCTAAGCTGCAGTGTGCCGTGCCCTGTTGTGACAGAAATTGACACTATGTCCTTGTCAATCCCGACAACAGCCAGCTTATCCTGAGCCGTGAGGCTGTCAGTATCTACGACATCCGAGCCTGAAAATATCATGGTGCGCTCACCCAGCCTGTAGCTGCTATTTCCGATTTCAAGCACGCTCTTATCCTTATCCACAGAAAAATTGGTCACTGCGTCGTTTGTCCACACCTTATCGGATTTTTGTATCCGCTTTGCCTTGCCGTCTGAATCTGCTCCTGATATGTCAACCACATCACCCTGATGTATATCTGAAACTGACATGTGATTGCCATATTTGTCGAAAAAGCCGGTGGTCAGCCCATAGTAATACTGATACTGCACTCCTGTCGAGTAATTGTATACCCTGATCGTCTCGTTGGCACTGTTTATGTCCGATACTATGAGAATATCTGAACTTTTCTTAACGGACTTTCCGTTTTCCTCCGCAGCAGCTTTCAAACCGGACTGCGTGCTTTCTCCCACGGCCTCCGTCGTATCATTCATGCTGTTATAGAATTTTTTTACACCATCATCCGTGTCCTGTTTTCCACATGCTGCAAGTGACAGCACAAGCATGCATACTATGCAAAATAATCTTTTAAATTTCTTCATCTGTATTTCCTTTAATAGCTGGCTTTAAACGTTTTTCTACAATAATAATATATCGTATAGTCATTTACTTTTCAATTAAATTCACTATATATATGCATTACTGTTTACACTATGGCATGCAGATACTCCTCGCGCTCCCCGCTTAGCTGTATGAGCTGTGCAAGCTTATCCACATCACGGTCGCATACCCATGACTTGCGCGAGTTGCTATAGTGATTGCAGAGCTTACAAAATTTTTCAGGAAACAAAAGCAGTGCTTGAAGCAGTCTCATTGATGTATCATCAAGACTTCTTACGCTGCAATAGCTGTCAAGAATTGCATCTGCAACCGCTGTATCCCAGTGATTTTTTTCGAGCATCTTGCGCATGTACTCCGCAAGATCAGTTTCCGGATATCCCGGATGCATGGTCTCGAAATTGACAGGGAGCCATCTTCCGGACTGTGTATACACGACATTGTGCTGGTTGAAGGCTCCGTGACAGTATGTCGGAACCAACGTTTTACTATTTTCCAGCTCACACAATATTTCCGCCGATTTCTTCCCCTGCTCTAAGAATCTCTCATAGCATTCATAAAACAGATGCTCAAAAGCATTTGTCTTGCTGCGACGCAGTATATAGTTTTTAAGCTTTACTATCTGCGCACATTTTCGCTGAGCTTTTTCATGCAGGCTTTCTACCTCAATATCCGAAGGCAGAGGATACTTTTCCAATATATTGTGCAGCTGCGCTAATGCCCTGCTGCCGCCACGCATATCATCTATGCTGTCCGTGCTGCACTCTCTGCCTGCTCTGTAATCCTTCAATATGTATGCGTCCTCACAGTTGTCTAGCGATATGATACACTGCTCCTTTGTCTGTGATATCTGCTCCACATCCATACCGTTTCTCTGGATAAATGCCAGCGCATCCCGCAGGGTGCATGCCCTTTGCTCATGCCCTCTGTACGGCACGAGCAGCTTCTGCCCGATGCCTGTATCACATATATATGCTCCTCTGCCCTTTATTATCCTGCTTACTGTAAGCTCATATTTTTCCAAAGCCACTTCCGGCTGATTATACAAAAAAATCCCCCCTCATATGATTAATGCATCATAACTATTCAGATGCTTTTTAATCATATGAGAGAGGTTATTATTTTATTCGCAAGCTCTTTAAGTTTTTGTGCTTCATTGAGCGATGGGTCATCAAGCACCTGCTCATAAAGCCTGTCCAGGATATCGCCAAGCTTCGGTCCCGGCTCTACTCCCATTTTAATCAGGTCGCTGCCATTTATTTTCATTTCCTTTTTGGATACACACTGGTGGTCTGCGAGGATTTTCCTGTATACACGCTCATATTCTGCGATGTATTCCAGCTTTTCTGCGCGCTTATACATGCTCTGTCCGAGTGTATCGGCTCTTTTCACCTCAAACAACAGCGGAAAAAGCTCTGTTCCTATGCGGCTCATGGCACGCCTTACATTGCGCTCCGTGATGGCCGGACGATCATCATGCTCTTTTACGAGCTTAAAACAACAGTCTGTAGTCCTGTTATCAAACTTAAGGCGCCTGAGTATCTTTCTTGTCATATCAGCTCCCACAACCGGATGCTTCTTGAAATGATTCTGGCCTTCCTCGTCTGTCGTAATGCACACAGGCTTTGCCACATCATGAAGCAGCATGGTAAGCCTTAGGATTTTGTCCGCTCGCACATGCTCCAAGGTATGAAGCGTATGCTCGCCGACACTGTACATATGGTGCTTATTGTGCTGAGGTGTCTGCATCATCACATCAAACTCCGGCATGAATACCGCTGTGAGTCCAAGCTCATACAAATCTCTCATCATCTGCGGATGGTCTGATGTCAGAAGCTTCACAAGCTCCACCTGGATTCGCTCTGCGCTGACCTTTGACAAGGCAGGGGCAAGCTCTTTTATGGCTGCTTTAGTCTGTGCCTCTATATCAAAGCCAAGCTGGGCTGCAAATCGCACCGCACGAAACATCCTGAGTGCATCCTCACTGAACCTGTCGTGCGCACAACCCACACATCTGATCACATGTGCTTTTAAATCTCCTATGCCGTCAAATTCATCGACAAGCCCTGCCCTATGATTATACGCCATAGCATTGATTGTGAAGTCGCGCCTCTCTAAGTCAAGCTTCAGATTGGAGGTAAATGTGACCTCCTTTGGATGGCGTGCATCCTCGTACTCTCCGTCTATCCTGTAGGTGGTGACCTCATAGCCCACATGCTCCAGCATGACCGTGACTGTGCCATGCTGGATACCTGTGTCTATCGTATGGTCAAATATCGCTTTGACCTGCGCAGGCTTTGCAGATGTGGTGATATCCCAGTCCTGCGGTGTCCTGCCAAGGAGACTGTCACGCACGCATCCACCTACCGCATATGCCTCAAAGCCATGCTCGTAGAGCGTGTCTATTATGAAGTTGACATTCTGCGGTAAATCTATGCGCATCTGTATTTTCTCCTTTTAATATGCCTTGCCCCAGTATACGAGCTTATGCGCCGGCTTTCCACAGCATACGCATACGTCGGAAATCTGCTCCTGGTCACCAAATGGCATACAACGGCTTGTAACTGTTGTGTCCTCTTTGATTTTGTTCTCGCAGGCCTCGTCTCCACACCACATAGCACGGATAAAGCCAGGCTTTGTCTCTGCGATTGCCTTGAACTCATTGTAGTCGTGTGCATCGTTTATATGGCTTGCAAGGAATGCCTTTGCCTTCTCGAGCATGTCATTCTGCATTGTCTCAAGTACCTCTGCGAGCTTCTCATTTACCTCATCGAGTGAGACAACGATTTTCTCTCTTGTGTCTCGGCGGACGATAACGCACTGGTTTTTCTCGATATCCTTTGGTCCAATCTCGATACGTGTTGAGATTCCCTGAACCTCCTGTGCTGCGAACTTCCAGCCAGGTGTCTTGTCGGTTGCATCGATTTTCACGCGGAAATCCTTTGAGAGCTTGTCCTTGAGGTCGTATGCCTTGTCAAGGACGCCGTCCTTCTGCTGCTGGATTGGAATGACCATAACCTGTGTTGGTGCAATCTTTGGTGGAAGCACGAGTCCTGAGTCATCTCCGTGAACCATGATTATAGCTCCGATAAGACGTGTTGAAACGCCCCATGATGTCTCATGACAGTACTGTAATTTATTGTCCTTGTCTGTGTACTGGATGCCGAAGGCCTTAGGGAAGCCGTCACCAAAGTTGTGTGAGGTTCCTGACTGGAGTGCTTTTCCGTCATGCATGAGAGCCTCTATTGTATATGTAGCCTCTGCTCCGGCGAACTTCTCCTTGTCCGTCTTTCTTCCTTTTACCATAGGGATTGCAAGGTATTTCTCACAGAAATCCGCATAGATGTTTAACATCTGTACTGTACGTGCCTCTGCCTCCTCGGCTGTTGCATGAACAGTATGTCCCTCCTGCCATAAGAACTCTGATGAACGGAGGAATGGACGTGTTGTCTTCTCCCAGCGCACTACTGAGCACCACTGGTTATATACCTTTGGAAGGTCTCTGTGTGACTGTACTGTTTTGCTGAAAAGCTCGCAGAAAAGTGTCTCTGATGTAGGTCTTACTGCAAGTCTCTCCTGAAGTGTCTCAAGTCCGCCCTGTGTGACCCATGCGACCTCAGGTGCAAAGCCCTCTACGTGATCCTTTTCCTTCTGAAGCAGGCTCTCCGGAATGAACATTGGCATGTATACATTCTCTACACCTGTCTCTTTGAACATTGCATCGAGATTTTTCTGTATATTCTCCCAGATGGCATAACCATTGGGCTTAAAGATCATACATCCCTTTACAGATGAATAATCCATCAACTCTGCTTTCTTCACAACGTCTGTATACCATTGTGTGAAATCTTCCTCCATGGAAGTGATGGCCTCTACTAATTTTTTCTCCTTAGCCATTGCTTTTCTCCTTTTTTATTTAAATATTCTATGATATACGGGGCGTTTATATCTCATCCGGCCCCTGCACCACGCATAATTTTACTAACATATATTATTCCATAAGCGAGCTGATGTCAATAAGCCTGAAAACCTGTTCTGCAGTGTTTTTCATATTTTTTTGAGCATTTTTGATATCCATAGCCTCATTAAGCGTTGTTGCCCCTCTTATAATAGGGAAAAACGCATCTATGCCTTCTTTATTACATGCCACTGCATCGTCAGTGACACTCCCTGCTAGTGCGATTACTTTACAGCCGTTTTTTCTGCCTGCTTTTGCCACTCCTACAGGCACCTTTCCCATGGCGCTCTGTCCATCAAGCCTGCCCTCTCCGGTCACTACGATATCGGCATTTTTCAGTTCCTTGTCAAGCTGTATTGCGTTTAACACTATATCTATGCCGGATTTAAGCTCCACGTTCTCAAGTCCAAAAAGAAACGCAAAGCCAAGACCTCCCGCAGCGCCTGCTCCCGGTGTCTCGCTGAAGCTTTTTCCCGCATACTCCTCAACACAGTCTGCATACTGTCTCATCATTTTATCCATCCGTGCCTTTTCATGCTCCTGTACGCCCTTTTGCTTTCCAAAAATGTATACGCAGCCCTGCTCTGTGCACAGTGGATTAGTAACATCACATGCTATTTTGAAATGACACTGCTTCAATTCTGAAGGAACCTTATCAGCCTTGATCTTTTTTACCCTTGCAAGCGAACCAAATACCGGTGGAAGAATATTGTCATCATCATCATAAAACTCATAGCCGAGCGCCGACAGCATTCCTATGCCGCCCTCAGTGGTTGCGCTTCCGCCTATTCCGATTATGAAATTCCGACAGCCCTTGTGAACAGCATCCAATATCATCTCTCCCACACCCAATGAGGTTGCTTTCCACGGATCAGGTTTACCTTCAACAAGTGTGATCCCCGACGCTTCTGCCATTTCCATAACAGCCGTATCATCCTCAAGTACTCCATATGTTGCGTGCACCTTTTGTCCCATCGGTCCTGTTACATCAACATGTTCATATGTGCCATTCATGCCCTCTACCAAAGCGGTTACAGTTCCCTCGCCACCATCTGCAAGTGGTCTGACCACCACATCTGCTTTCGGCATTGCCGCCAATATGCCTTCTTTACAGGCCATCCCGGCCTGCATGCTTGTCATGCTTCCTTTAAATAAATCAATTGCTACTACAACCTTCATTTTACCATTCCTCTATTTTTGTTTATATGTGGTTCAGTAAGGTATACATCGAATTGCATGCATCGATAACACCTTTTTCCTCTAATTATATTATTTTATCATAATTTTAAAGTCAGGTGTAGTTTCCAAAAACAATTTAAAAGTGCATTTTCATGAAATTTATGCTAGAATAATATGTTGTTGTATTATGCTAAGGAGAATTTAGAATGAAAAACTATAAACGAGGACTGACAGCAGGAATCCCGATTGCGCTGGGATATCTGTCAGTTTCATTTACTTTTGGAATTATGGCGGTGTCATATGGACTATCCTGGTGGCAGGCTGTGCTCATTTCGATGACCACTGTCACATCTGCCGGACAGTTTGCAGGCATCGGAATTATGATGCATCCGGGACAGTATTTCCAGATGCTTATTTCGCAGATTACTATTAATATAAGATATTCCTTTATGTCGATTTCGGTTGGACAGAAGGCGGATTCCAGATTTAGCGGAATTTCCAGATGGATACTCGGCTTTATGATGACTGATGAAATTTTTGCCGTGGCAAGCCAGGAGGATTCTGTGAGCAGAAGCTTTTTTGCAGGACTTTCAACTCTTCCATACATAGGCTGGGCTGTCGGTACGCTGATAGGTGCTATACTGGGAAGCATTCTGCCGGATAGGCTTATGAGTGCGCTGAGTCTTGCTATTTATGGCATGTTCGTGGCTATCGTGATTCCTGAGATGAAGAAATCGCGGGCTGTCGTGTTTGTTGTGCTGCTTGCACTCGTGCTTAGCTGCATGTTTTACTACGTACCGTTTTTGTCAAGGATTTCAAGCGGTATCACCATCACTGTTGTAGCCATTGTGGCTGCAGTTATCGGTTCGCTGCTGTTTCCGGTTGCAGATGATACTGATAAGGAATGATTTATTAAATATTTGATAATAAGCGTATAAGGAGATTTTACATAATGAAAAACAGTGTATTTTTTATATATTTACTCATACTCGCGGGCTCCACATATCTGATCCGCGTTATTCCTTTTATCGCAATAAAAGAAAAGATCAACAACAGCTTCGTGCGATCATTTCTATACTATATTCCGTATGCAGTTTTAACCGCCATGACTATTCCGGCAGTGTTTTATGCTACTAACTGGTGGGTTGGTGCAGCAGCAGGACTTATCGCGGCAGTGATATTTGCATTAAAGGGCAAGGGGCTTACAACCGTCGCCGTAGCTTCCTGTGTGGCGGTATTTATTGTAGAGCTGTTTCACTAATTATTTATTTTCATCTTGAAAAGCCACAAATAAAGTGATAAAATTTCGAACTGCGCGTTTATATTTTTTTAATAAATATTTTATAATTACCGAAAGGATAAATCAGCTCAGAAGTGAAAATGCAAATACCACGATGCCAAGTATTACAAGCACAATACCTGTGGCACGGTTTAAGGTTTTTGCGGATGCCTTGTTTGCAAAGACCGCTGCAATTCTCGCCCAAAGGAGTGTAAATGCAATACATAAAATCAGCACAAACCAGTCCGGTTTTCCACCGATGGCAAAGTGCGAGGCAGCTCCTGTAAAGGCTGTAAATGCCATGATAAATACGCTCGTTCCGACTGCAGTCTTAAGCTCATAGCCAAGCACTGATGTGAGGATAAGGAGCATCATCATACCGCCTCCCGCACCTATGAAGCCACAGATAAATCCGATAAGCACACCGCAGATGATTGACTGGATAGCTCTCTTTTTAGCTGAAACTCCCTGCATGGCCTCCTTTGTTGTCATGACAGGACGGACTATAAACTTGATTCCGAGTAAAAATGTCATAAATACCGAAAAGCTGCCCATTGTTGCTGACGGCACAAGGCTTGATACATAGCTTCCAACAACCGTGAAGCATAAAACCATGACCATCATTATGAGCCCGTTTTTTACATCAAGGTTCTTGTTCTTTCCATATGTATAGGCTGACACTGCGCTGGCAAGTACATCAGACGACAGGGCTATTCCCACTGCCATATAAGGGTCCATTCCCAAAAATGTAATGAGCATAGGGCTTATTACTGCTGCTGCGCTTAGTCCCGCAAAGCCTGTTCCAAGGCCTGCGCCCATACCGGCAAAAAATGTTACTATTATAGTTATTAATGTGCTCATTTGTGTGATTTCCTCCTGATTATTTCATCCATATTATTCTCAAGCTGTTCCATAACAATCGTCAGTTGCCTTTTCTGCTCCTCATCTATCCCTGCAAACAGATCTGCTGTAAACTGCTGCTGTATACGCCTTCCTCTTTCAATGACAGTCCCAGCCTTTTTTGTACAGACAAGCTCCGTCTTCCTCCTATCATTTTCCACAGGTTTTCTCTCCAGATAGCCCTCATTCACAAGCTTGTCAACATTTACAGACACAAGATTTGCCTTGATTTTTCTTATTTCAACTATATCCCTTGCCGTCTTATATTCCGGATTGTTCGCCAGAAACATGAGTATATCAAAGGCTGTCTGTGGAAGCTTTAGCTCATGACACAGTGGTCTGCACTCATCGCTGTAGGTTCGCGAAATTTTCTCTGCAAACTCAAAGTTAAATTTCATATGTGATATTCCTTCTTTCCTTTTCCTATTTTGCTGCTTTGTTATACATTTTCGAATTATTCATTTTTGAACTAATTATATATCTCTCTGTAATTTTGTCAAGCGGTTATTGTATTTTATCCCCTGCAATGCTATACTTTTTGAGGCATTTTTTCATTAACTATTATGATATGATTTAACAGTTATATAATACCTTGAAAGTATCCTGCAGTCATGGTATTATATGTAATTGGCGCTTTGTTGCACATTTTAAACACCGGCTAATCTACCGGTGATTTTAATTTTAATAACTAAAGCTTCCTACATATATAATGCCGGAAGTTTAAATTACAATCATTTACAATAGGAGGAATTATGAGTCAGGAAACAAATTCAGCCCCTGTAACAGAGAACAAGATGGGAACCATGCCTATCGGCAGACTTGTCTTTAACATGTCTTTGCCTATGATGATTTCCATGCTCGTACAGGCTCTATACAACATCGTGGACAGTATTTTCGTTGCAAAGCTGTCCGAAAACGCACTCACAGCAGTTTCACTTGCCTTCCCTTTGCAGACACTCATCATCGCTGTCGCAACCGGTACAGGTGTAGGTGTAAACGCGCTGCTGTCAAAGTCACTCGGTGCCCATAAATACGACGATGCCAACAAAATCGGCATCAACGGTGCCGTACTATATGCATTCAGCTACGTAATATTTCTGATTCTCGGACTTACAATCGTAAAGCCTTTTTACATGAGTCAGATTGGAAATGCTGATGTCGAAATCATGGATATGGGTGTGAGCTACCTGAGTACTGTTATGATTTTTTCATTTGGTATTTTTGCCGAAATCTTTTTTGAAAGGGTGCTTACATCGACAGGAAGAACTATTTTCAGCATGACCTCACAGCTTTGCGGTGCCATCACAAATATCATTCTGGATCCTATCATGATCTTTGGACTGCTTGGCTTCCCTAAGCTCGGTGCTACCGGTGCTGCTGTGGCAACCGTTGTGGGACAGTGCGTGGCCGCCGTTGTTGCTTTTGCCTGCAACCACAAATTCAATCATGATATCAAGCTGAGCTTCAAGGGCTATAGCCCGGATTTCAAAATCATGGGAACCATTTATGCTATCGGTATTCCATCAATCATTATGCAGTCTATAGGCTCAGTAATGACATATTCCATGAACAGAATACTTATCGGCTTTTCATCGACTGCCGCTGCTGTTTTCGGTGTTTATTTCAAGCTGCAGAGCTTCTTCTTTATGCCTGTATTCGGACTGAACAACGGAATCACACCTATCATCGCCTTCAACTACGGTGCACAGAACAGAAAGCGTATGGTTAAGACAATAAAGGTCAGCCTGATAACCGCATTCTGTCTGCTCTTCGTTGGCTTTGCCTGCTTTGAGTTCATACCAAAGGTGCTTCTTGGAATGTTCAGCGCCTCTGACGATATGCTCAAAATCGGTGTTCCGGCGCTCAGAATAATCGGAGTGCATTTCCTCATCGCATGGTTTTGTATTATCGTCGGCACAGTATTCCAGGCTTTGGGAAAGGCTGTCTTTTCCATGATCGTATCAATCATGCGTCAGCTTGTGGTTTTAATTCCGGCAGCATACATCCTTTCAAAGCTTGGTGGACTTCACGCTGTATGGTGGGCTTTCCCGATAGCAGAGGTGATATCCTTTACTGTTTCAACATTATTCTTAATCAGGATCAACAGAACTATCATCTCAAAGATTCCTGATGGAAGCGATGTGCTGTAAGAAATTTTACTTGAGCTTTAAAATAATCAACAATAAAATCCGCTGCATTATATCATGTGCGTAATCATATGATATAGTGTAGCGGATTTATTATATTTATGTCATATTTTCACATATTTCTGATTTCTGTACCAGCTTGGTGCAGCTTATGAACCGACTCCATCTTGCGTATTATCTTGCGTATTTTCTTCCTCTATTATACGTATTTTATGTTGCTGGTCACACTGTTCGGTGTGAACAGTAACGATTTTATATAAAAAGTGTAATCTGCAGATTCAAACCTCTTTTAAAAAATGCGATTTTGTGGTAAAATAACAAAAAAGAAAATGCGATTTTGTGGTAAATCGTTGAAATAAAAAATGCGATTTTGTAGTAAAACATCAAAATAAAAAATGCGATTTTGTAATTTTATTAGGAGAATGTCATGTTTAAGCGAAAAATATATGATAAATTATTGCAATGGAAAAAGGATTCCGATGGTAAAACAGCACTCTTAATCGAAGGAGCCCGTCGTATAGGCAAGTCAACCATCGTAGAGTCATTTGGACGAAATGAATACAAAAGTTATATAATCATTGATTTCTCAATCGTCTCAAAAAATATACGTGAACTGTTTGAGGATATTTCAGATCTGAATTATCTGTTTTTGCAGTTGCAGCTCCAATACAAAGTCGATCTCTATGAGAGAGAGTCTTTGATTATTTTTGACGAAGTACAATTATGCCCCCGCGCAAGACAGGCTATCAAATCACTTGTAAAAGATCACCGATATGATTATATAGAAACCGGTTCTCTGATTTCTATCAAAAAAAACGTACAGGATATACTTATTCCAAGCGAAGAGAGAAAGCTAAACATGTATCCTATGGATTATGAAGAATTTTTATGGGCTTTGAATGATGAAACAACTATCCCCCTAATCCATAAGCTATTCGATTCTCAAAAACCCTTCGGAGAAGAGATTAATCGTAAATTGATGCGTGATTTCCGTCTTTATATGCTTGTCGGGGGAATGCCGCAGGCAGTTGATGAATATATCAAAACCAATAACTTCCGTAAGGTTGATGACGTGAAGCGTGATATTCTGAATCTTTATGAAGATGATTTCAAAAAAATAGATGCCACTGGAAAAATATCTATGCTTTTTGATGCAATTCCTGCGCAGCTAAACAAAAATGCTTCGCGATATCAGGTATCAAGCGTACTGACAAACAATCGCGCCGATAATACACTGGAACTGATTGCAGAGTTAAAAGACTCAAAAACTGTTTTGGTATCATACCATGCAAATGACCCAAGTGCCGGTATGTCAACCAACAAAGACTTAACCCGGTTTAAACTATTTTTATGCGATACCGGGCTGTTTACTACATTGATGTTTAAAGACAAAGATTTCACAGAAAACATAATTTATGAAAAATTGTTAAATGACAAGCTAGGAACTAATCTAGGCTATCTTTACGAAAATGTAGTTGCACAGCTTTTAACGTGTAATGGCAACGAATTATTTTACTATACTTTTTTTAATGAAAGTTCGCGCCATAATTACGAAATAGATTTTCTTATTGCCAAAAAAAATAAGGTTTGCCCTATTGAAGTAAAATCCAGTGGCTATAAAACCCATAAGTCCCTGGATGAATTTTCAATAAAATTTTCAAACCGTATTCTTCAAAAATATCTCGTATATACAAAGGATTTCTCAAAAGACAAAGACATACTCTGTCTGCCTGCTTATATGATTTCGTTTTTGTAAGAAGAATAACTTTTTAAATATGATTTTAATACACACACTTATATGGAGGATTAAGACATGAAATTTATATCGTGGAATGTAAACGGACTGCGCGCATGCGTCCAGAAAGGTTTCCTTGATTTTTTTAACAGTATAGATG
>ENA-OOSX01000566-OOSX01000566.1-human-gut-metagenome-genome-assembly--contig:-NODE-566-length-20416-cov-4.401110_pt1 | contig 20416 bp, 9 predicted proteins | sample MGYA00241315_ERZ501225 | MGnify/ENA primary metagenome ERZ501225 (study PRJEB25962, sample SAMEA2042496) | human gut metagenome | biome: human gut; feature: human-associated habitat; material: faeces... | reverse complement strand
TGGCCCCGTGGCTGTCATTGCCCGATGATGATACCCCAGAAGGACTCCAACGCAAACAACTGCGGGAATGGGCATTGAAAAGCTACGTTCATGCAGTAGATCCCGCTTCCCCCGATTATCTGTTATGGCGTCAAGAGAATCAGACCTTGGTGGATGCCGCCTTCCTGGCAGAAAGTTTCCTGAGAAGTTATGATGCCTTATGGATGCCATTGGACAGTATCACCAAGCAGCGGTATATCGCCGAATTTACGGATCTCAGACGGGTCGATCCTTCCTATAGCAACTGGCTGTTGTTCAGCGCCACCGTCGAGTCCTTCCTTCGGAAAGCTGGTGCGCCCAGTGACACTTACCGCATCAGTTCCTCTCTGCGCAAGATAGAAGAATGGTATGTAGGTGACGGCTGGTATTCGGACGGCCCCCATTTCGCATTCGACTATTACAATAGCTTCGTCATACATCCTATGTATATAGAAGCACTGGAAGTAATTACCGAAGCCGGCAAACGTGAGAAGATAGGAAATATGCCCGGCTGCAACTTCCATGAAGCGATCAGACGTGCCCAACGATTCGGAGTAATCCTCGAACGCCTCATCTCTCCGGAAGGTACGCTGCCTGTTTTCGGACGTTCTATCACTTACCGTACCGGCTCCTTGCAGACATTAGCCCTGCTTGCGTGGCGCAACTGGCTTCCCGAAGAACTATCAAACGGACAGGTACGTGCAGCCATGACGGCTGTCATCCGACGCATGTTCGGAGACGGTCGCAACTTCAATGCGGCAGGTTTTCTGACACTAGGATTCAACGGTTCCCAGCCCGGTATTTCCGATTATTACACTAATAACGGCAGCTTGTATATGGCATCGCTTGCTTTCCTCCCGTTAGGTCTGTCCGCCGATGATCCCTTCTGGACGGATGCTTCACAATCCTGGACTTCGAAAAAAGCATGGGAAGGAGAAGAGTTTCCGAAAGATCATTCTTATTATAAAGAATAAGTAAAAATCAGCGTCTTATAATAGTTTCCAGTGCGACTGGAAACTATTGTCCATTCACACCGGAAACTGTTTTATCACAGCCAGCTCTTGACTTTTCCTTTTTTATTTTGTATCTTTGAAGGTAGTAAAAAGAAGAAAAACAATATGAAACGTATAAAATATAAGACATAATAGCATCCAATAAGGCATCTGTTTCCAACTATAAAGGAATTGGAAAGGGAGAAAATCAGCACTGATTTTCTCCCTTTTTGTTTATATAATTCCAAGGTTACTCAGAAATTTCCCAAAAATAGTTTTTAATAAACTTGGATACCGTTTATAATAAACCTCTCAACTATTTATTAAAAACGCTCAAACGGTTTATTATAAAACTGTAAGGATATTATTGCAGCCAAGCTGAAAGAATATTCATAGTCGGGCAGGACAGTCATTAAAACAGTCAATATTATAGACAAATAGTCAAGGATAGAATTTGACAGCCAAAGAATCAATGCCAGGCAAAAGACAGAAATTCAAAAGAAATACCATAAAAGTATTAGTATCTGCTAATATTATATTTGTCTCCCCCTTAAAATAATTCTACCTTTGCTCATCATTAGTTATGGCCTTTGATTAGATAATGAATAAAACATTAACCCTATAAATAACAATATCATGAATAAACAAACCTTTTTAACACTACTTGCTACATTCGCACTCCTCTTCAGTTTCACTTTCTCCTGCCATGCCAAAGGAAAAGATAAAGCTAAACATGTTGTTTTCATCGGTTTGGACGGTTGGGGAGCCTACAGCCTTCCCAAAGCAGATATGCCGAACGTAAAGAAACTGATGGAGGACGGAGCTTACACACTGAAAAAGCGTTCTGCCCTCCCCTCTTCCAGCGCCATCAACTGGGCATCCATGTTTATGGGAGCCGGCCCGGAACTTCACGGATACACCGAATGGGGATCTAAAACACCGGAACTTCCCTCACGCGTATTAAATAAGAATGGTATCTTCCCTACTGTTTTTCAATTACTGCGCGATGCCCGCCCGGAAGCGGAAATCGGCTGCCTGTATGAATGGGAAGGAATTAAATATTTAGTAGATACGCTGTCTTTAAGTTATCACTATCATGTTGCCGACTGCAACAAGACTCCGAAAGAACTGGGCAATATGGCTTCTTCTTATATTAAGGAGAGACACCCCGCTCTTGTTGCCATCTGCTATGACGGCCCCGACCACACCGGACACACTGCCGGACACGACACACCGGAATATTACGAGAAACTTAAAGAACTGGATATGTATGTCGGCCAAATCGTTCAGGCGGTAAAAGACGCAGGATTACTGGATGATACCATTTTCATATTAACTTCCGACCACGGAGGTATCGATAAAGGTCATGGCGGAAAAACCATGCAAGAAATGGAAACAGCTTTCATCATATCCGGCAAGAATATTAAGAAAGGACCCCGGTTTGACGATGTAAGCATGATGCAATACGATGTGGCGTCCACCATCGCCCGCATCTTTCATTTAGAACAACCACAAGTTTGGATAGGTAGACCCATGGAGATTGTTTTCAAATAATCATTTAGGATGATTAACAGGAAGGGAAAAGGAGAAGCTAAAATAACTGGCTTCTCCTTTTTGATTTATCTATCCACGCTCATAAGATAGCTGATTATAAATACTATTTCTTATAAGTAACAAAATGAGCAATCATAATAGCTTTATTTCCTATAAGTAATAGAAATCACACCTCCACAGCTGTTAATTACCGAATAATACTTGCATCAAAACACATATCCTTATACCTTTGTCCCCCGGTAACACAACATAATATAACTCCAATCAAAAAATGTACTCTTTTGACATTCTTAATAAGCAATCCAGCTGATTAAAATAGCATTCAAAAACTCTGATAGGACATCTTATCTTTTGTTTATTCAAATTAAAATACAAAACGATAGAATTGTATTAGTAAATGATAAAATACTACTTGTCTGACGGAGCAAAACCGGATAATTTTGCCACATATTTAAATATCAAAAATAACATGCAATGAAAAACAAACTATCTTATCTTATTGGAGTAGCGTGCCTATTAAGCTACACATGTACATTTACTTCTTGTGTAAATGGTGTCGATGACGAATATCTTGAGCAGAAATTTACAGAAAGCGGCGGAACCGATAATGAAAGCGAAGAACTTCCTGATTTGAACGGTGATTATAGTATAGAAGGAGACTATGAGCTGGTAATGACTTGTAACGGTGAACTACTTGAAGGGAAAAAAGTAGTTATGGCAGTGGACGAAACAAACGAATCGGCTTCTATTACCTTTGCTGCTGCAGAAACTGATTTGGAAAGTATAATTGGATTGATTCCTGGTGCTAATCTGATTCAAGGTCTGGGACTTAAATACACAGGAAACAGTCCGGTACCAGGAGAAAAAGAAATCACTATCACTAATGTCCCTTTATTCAGAAATGGATCAAATTACATATTTAAAGGTGGCTATGTTCAACCAACATATACAATGAATTATGATGGTAAAATTGAAAATGCCAAGATGACAATTGATATCAATTATGAATTGACCAATCAAAAATTAGCTGGAACATGGAACCTTGCACCAGTTAACACGAATGGTTTAATGGAAGGAATAAATTGCGTAACAACATCTCCTTTATGGATTGACTGGGCCTCAAATGTAGCAATTGATCCAGGAAATATTGAAGGAGTAGATAATCTGAAACAAAGTCCTAATGGAATATTTACATACGTAATCGTTTTATTGGATGACCCCTTATTAGCAGGAGCACTTCCCATCAACTTACCTGTCCAAAGATGGATATCAAACCTGCTGAAAAGCGTAACCGCTAAGCCTAATGGAGGCATGTATGCCATTTATTCATATAGCAATGACCTTGAAAACCCACTATGGAGCAGTTCAGACGGTATGCCTCATAACGCAATGCGTTACTATTATGACCCCGAAAAGCCTGATGAGAGAATTTATCTGGAACTTAACTCAGGGTTCTTGGTAAACATAATCAAAGGATTCATTACTCCTACCACACGTGCTGATATCGACTACGGGAATACTAAAGAAATAGGCAAACAATTAGTCAAATTAATAGTACCACTCCTTGAAAAAGGCATTCCATGCGATTATAAACTTGAAGGTAATAAGATGACCTTAAACATTGACGGAGTTGTATTGAGAGACGTTCTAGCCAAACTGGTAGAATTAGCAAATGACCCGGCAGCACAAGTCGTTATTAACAGTTTTCTTGACAGTCAGAACTTAGGAGCTTATAAAGAAAATATATCATTGTTGCTATCTACTCTTCCGAATGCCCTGAAGTATAAAGACTATGATGAAAAAGCCAATTCCGGGTCCGGTGAATGCACTTATGTTAAACTTGGATTTAAGTTTGTCAAAGAATAATCTACATATTTAGATAATGAAGTACTTCCGTTAAGACATCTCATTTATTTTCACTGCAGTAGGAAAAATAAGGAGAGAATCGATGTATTCTCTCCAACCTTTCAAGCTACACTAATTGGCTGTTGATAAACACAAATTATCAGCCAAGAAGATAAATATGAAGTACCTACATCCTCCCCAAAAAGAAACAGTATATGTTTAATACCCAAGTATTATGAAACAAAGATTCTATTTATTCTTTATATTATGCCTCATTACCCTTTCCGGACTTGCCCAGGAAATAAAGGTAACGGGTGTAGTAACAGAGGCCTCGACCAATGAGCCGATGCCCGGAGTTACTGTCCAGGTGAAAGGAACCACCAATGGCACTATCACAAACTTAGATGGTCAATACACCATTCAGACGAAGATGAATGACATACTTGTCTTCTCTACTATAGGAATGAAAACAGTTGAAAGAAAAGTATCTTCCAGCTCCCCCATCAACCTCTCAATGGCAGAAGACAATGTGCAACTGGATCAGGTGGTAGTTATCGGCTACGGTACAGTAAAGAAAAGCCATCTCTCGGGAGCAGTCAGTTCCGTAGGAACGAAAGAACTGGACGGAGACATCGCAACTTCCGCCGCCAGTGCACTACAAGGAAAGATTGCAGGTGTATCCGTAATGAGTTCAAGCGGCAACCCAAACGACGGAACTACAATCAACGTTCGCGGTATCAGCTCTTTATCCAACAACAATCCACTTTATGTAGTAGACGGAGCATTTGGAGATATCAGTATGGTCGATCCTAACGATATTTCCTCTATCGAAGTTTTAAAAGATGCTGCTGCGGCAGCAATCTACGGTTCACGCGCAGCAGGCGGTGTCGTATTGATTACTACCAAAAGCGGTCGCAAGGAAATGCCGACCAAGGTAGATGTAAACTTCTTCACGGGCGTTCAGCAGAACCCTAAAAAACTGAATGTACTGAATGGCGAGGAATACAGCCGTTTCGCACGTTACTACGGACTTGCCGCCGATGGTTATGGTGCAGAAACCGATGCAGTGCCATACACCGGTGAAGGTACGGACTGGCAGGATGTCATGCTGAACACAGCCATGGTGTACAAAGCAAACGTAGCTCTCACAGGCGGTTCAAAGAACGCATCATTCAGTGCATCCGGCGGTTATCTGAACAAAGACGGCATCATGCGCAACAGCAGCCATGAATCTTACAACATCCGGTTGAAAAGTGACTTCAGCTTCCTCAACAATCGCGTCACTGTAGGCGAATCATTCATCCTCCGCATGGCAGAAGGCAAGGGCGGTACAGATCAGGATACGATGAACGGATTGCTGCGTTTCCCCAGTGTTATTCCTATCTTCGACTCGGAAAATGCTACAGGATGGGGTACATCTGCGGACATCAACCTACCGAACCCATACGCCATCTCTGAAATTAATGATATAACAAGCGAAAACACACAAATCTTCCTGAATGCTTATCTTCAGGCTGAAATCATCAACGGACTGAAATACAAGTTGAACTTAGGCCTGAGAAGAAATCACACGAAAAACCGTAATTATACCGGTGTATATGATCTGGGTACGTATGGTGTCAATGAACAACCCGACCTATCTGAGAGTTTCTCCAGCTTCGACTCATGGGTGCTTGAGCACACATTGAACTACGACCGTACTTTCGGCAAGCATACAGTGTCGGGAATGGTAGGTTATTCCGCACAGAAAGACAAGAGTTACGGACTGAACGGCAGCAACTCCGACCTTCCGAAATTTATCGACACAATGACCGGCAACGTTACTACCATGAAATCCAGCAGCTCCATATACGAACAAGCACTGGTTTCTCTTTTCGGACGTGTAATGTACTCATACGACGACCGTTATTTGTTCTCCGCTTCTATCCGTCGTGACGGTTCGTCACGTTTCAAAGACGGACACCGTTTCGGCAACTTCCCTTCGGTATCTGTGGGATGGAACATCAATCGTGAGAAGTTCTTCCGCCCGCTGGAGGATATCTTCGACCAAGTGAAACTGCGCTTAAGCTACGGTAAGCTGGGTAATCAGGAAATGGACAGCTATTATCCTACACTGAGTGTGGTAAGCGACGGCATGAACTACCTGCAAGGCAACTCCATATGGTTCGGGAAAATTCCTTTTGTAAACGCTGTATCACCGGAAAACCTGACATGGGAAAATACGGAAACTTACAATGTCGGTCTGGATGTAACCTTACTGAACGGAAAACTGGCACTGACAGCAGATGCCTATATCAAAAACACCAATAATGTATTGCTGCCGATTCCATACGCTTCTTCTACCGGTATCAGCGGCCTCTCCATTCAGAATGCAGGACAGGTACAGAACAAGGGTATCGAAGTTTCCGCCACATGGCGCAGCTCTATCGGCGACAAAGCAAACTACTACATCGGCGCCAACCTGAGCACGGCAAACAACAAGGTTACCGAAATTAACGCCGGTGGAAAATACATGTCTATCTCCGGTTACTCGGCTCATGGAGCAGGCGGACGCGGCATCAACATGTTCAAGAAAGGACACTCCATGTCATACTTCAACCTGATCGAAACAGACGGTATCTTTCGCAGCATGGAAGAAATCGAAAACTACAAGAACAGAAAAGGTGAATTGATTCAACCGGGTGCGCAGGTAGGCGACATACGCTACAAAGACTGGAACGGCGACGGAAAGATCGACACGAACGACCAGCACGACGTGGGCAGCCCCCTTCCTAACTTTACCTTCGGGCTAAGACTGGGCGGTGACTGGAACAACTTCGACCTCAACATCTTTATCGACGGTGTGGCAGGCAACAAGATTTATAACTATCCGCGCTATTGCCTCGAATCGGGTGCATTCAACGGTAACTTAAGCACAAACGTTGCCAACTCATGGAGACCGGATAATCCGAACACCGACATGCCCCGTTTCTCGAAGGTAGACGGCACGGACAACAAGTTGGCTTATACCGACAGATGGCTGGAAGACGGCTCTTATGTACGACTGAAAACGATAGACCTTGGTTATACCTTCCCCAAACAATGGCTGCAGAAAGCAATGATCCAGAACCTGCGTCTCTACGTATCGATGGAAAACCTGTTCACCCTGACCAAGTATACCGGCTATACTCCCGACCTGGGCGAAAGTTCTTCGACCGGTGTGAGCTATAATGTTTTCTCAAGAGGAATCGACCAGGGACGTTACCCTATTCCGCGTACGTTCTCCTTCGGAATCCAGTTAGGATTATAACATACTAAGATTAATACATTGAAACATCAAATTATGAAAAAGAATTGGTTATCATATATGCTTGTATCAGTTCTCTTGTCGGGAGCACTGACATCCTGCAGCGACTCTTTTCTGGATCTGAAAGACCCGAACCACTTTACCAACGAAAACTTCTGGCAGGACAAGGCAGATGCAGAAAGCGCATTGGCCACAGCCTACTCGCCCATCAAATACCAAATGAACGGATATTACGGTGCATTTGACGGATGGCTCAACCTCAACAGCCGTGGAGACGATATCTTTACGATACTGAACGAAGAAGCCAGCATGTGGGACATAGCTACATTCCAAAACTCCGCTACCACAGGAAATGACCCGTACGGTGCTCTGTACTCAGGTATACAACGTGCCAACATCGTACTGAAATATATCGACCAGGTTCCGGCAAGCGGCATTACGGAAAGCGACCGTGCCATGATTAAGGACGAAGCCCTCACCCTGAGAGCCTATCAGTATTTCCTGTTGGTGAACAACTACGGAGATGTACCTTTGCGCCTGGTTCCGTCGAATGAAGACGATCCTAACAAGACGGCATCTCCCGAAGCCGAAATCTGGCAACAGATTGAAAAAGACCTGACCGACGCGATCAATGACGGCAACCTGCCCGAAACCCGCCCCGCTGAACAAAAAGGACGCATTGAAAAAGGAGCGGCCATCGCCATACTTGGCAAGGTGTATGCTACACAGCACAAGTATAAAGAAGCCAAAGAAACACTGAAAGGTTTGATTGATTCTTCATACAGCCCATTCGGTACTTCAGGAAAGCGCTATCGGCTGATGGAAAACTTTGTCGACAACTTCACTACCGCCAATGAAAACAATGCCGAATCTGTATTCGAATTACAGTACAGCAGCGACGGAGATATGTCATGGGGTAACGAGAGTGGCATCAGTCTGGGCAGCTCACTGGCACAATTTGTAGGACCTGCGAAATCAGGTGGATGGGCGAAGTTAATGCCCTCGGCTTTCCTTGTCAGCGAGTTTACCACTGAAACACGTGGAAGCAAGCCTACCATTCAGGTTCCGGACCTGGATCAAAACGGGAATCCCCAATACAACGAAGACGGAACACAGAAAATGAAAACAATCGCCAATCCTGATAAGACGGCAGAACCGAACTCGAAATATGACAAGCGTATCTATGCCAGTATGTTCTTCACTCCGGAAGAATACGGTGACTGGGTGACAGAAGAAAATGGCTGGTACGACGGAAAGTTCTACGGTGGTCTTTTCACGATGGACGACCTCTGGACAGGAAATGCTTCCAAGATGGCCGGTGGTGCTCCTATCTTTAATGTAAGCCAGGCGACCGGTGCGCAAATCGGTAAATTCCTCCTGAAGAAATACACCGCCCACTACGTAAAATCAAAAAGCGCCGATAACATGGGTAATGTAGAAGGCAGAGCCAACAATGTCCGCGTTATACGTTTTGCAGAAGTGTTATTGCTATATGCTGAAGCATGCGCAAAAGAAGCGGATAAAGAGGGAGCCAACTGGGCGTTGAACGAAATCCGCCAAAGAGCAGGTCTGCCGGAGAAAGAGTTCCAGCAACCCGAACTGATGAAAGAGATCGAACATCAATGTCTGCTTGAATTCTTCGGAGAAGGCCATCGTTTCGACGACCTGAAACGTTGGTACACAACCGCCCAAATTCAGATGATATTGAAAGGAAACGATAAACAGGGTGCCTATAACTTCAGAGAAAAACATAAATATTTCCCTATTCCCGCAGGAGAATTGAACAACTCATCTGTGGAACAGAATAAATACTGGAAATAATCAGAAACACTATAAGAAACAGTTTTATGAAAAAGATATATCTATTTTTAAGCACATCATTGTTCCTGTTGCTCGGAGGTATTACATCTTGTGACGACAATAGCCTGAGCCATGATGAAGTGAATATTCCGGACCCGGTGGTAATATCCGACGAAGATGACGGTATCTCACCAGAACCGACTACGGAATCAGTGATCAGAATCCAACCGGAAAACAAGCATCAGGAAATTGACGGATTCGGATGTAATTTCGGATGGGCGGAAGCGGTATACGGATGTATGAAACGCGAACAAATCATGGATGACCTATATGGCGAAAACGGACTGAGATTTAATATCTACCGCGGAGAAGTATGCGCTTCATCCGCCTCTGAAGACGGTAAGACTTTCAACTTCAAAACAGGTGAGAACTACCATTTGGGAGCACATTCAGCTGAACAGAAAGCACTCTTTAATTCGGATAGCGGAAAATACAAGGAATATTCCCAGTTGTGGATTATCGACTACCTGTGTAAGAGAAAGCTGATGGACATCTATTACTTCTTCTCCGTATGGACTCCCCCGATCGTATGGAAGTCTTTTGGTGAAGGCGAAGTAGCCAGTGGTGGAAGCGGTTCTTTCAATAGTGAACATAGCCAGGTTTATGCCGAGTTCCTGACCGGTTTTGCAAAAGCTTTCAAAGACAAGTTTGGAATCAATGTCTATGGTATCTCCGGCTGGAACGAACCCGATCAAGCCATGGGCGGATGGGACGGATGTATGTGGGGAAATCAGCAAATGGCGGATTTCACCATGGACTACCTGCGCCCGGAACTGAATAAACAAGGCCTGCAGGACACAAAAATCATTTACGGTGAGCTACCTTGGTGGGCAAATGCCGTAACATGGGTAGACACTTCCTTGAAAAACAATCCGGATTTAGCGGATGCAAACATCGTTGCAGCAGGACACGGTTACTCTACAGTGGACGCCAACATCCTCCCAATGACAGCAGCCCAGGAAAAGGGAATCCATGTATGGCAAACAGAAACCTGTGATGACAAGACCCGTGACGAAACATGGAATGATGCCATGAAATGGGCAAAGAACTATCACGACTACCTGACAAAAGCCCAGACCAACGCCGTTGTATGGTGGGCAGGAGCACGTCAATGTACATCGACCGGAGAGAACCTTCTGCAGACCGATGCATGGGACTTCAGTAATTCCTATTATCGCATAGACCGCTACTACTCTATCGGACAATTCTCCAGATATATCCAGCGGGGATCGACACGTGTAGATGTAGAAACAGTATCAACAACGGCAAACAGAATCCCCAGAGACCTGAGTGCATCCGCATACATCAAAGACAACACGTATACCATTGTATTGGTGAACAAATCAAAATCCAAAGCCTTTGACGCTTTGCTGGAAATAGAAGGCAAAGATTTCGAGAGCATGGTTTCATACACATCCAGTTCCAGTGTGAAATGGCTGCGCAAGAAACTGAATCCTTCTTCAACTGGCAAACGATCAGTGACTGTACCCAAATACAGTGTAGTGACTATTACCGGAAAAATAAAATCTGCTAATTGATTATCCGGTACAAGAACAATTAAGTTATGTATGGCAAATAAAATGATTCCGGTTCCTGATCCCGGTTCCGGAATCACTTTATAAAGAATAGCATTATGAGTAGAATTTACGATAACAGATTGCGTCTCTTAAAAGAAGCGCATGAATCTCTTATAACCCGTCCGAACAAGAAGATACTTCCGGGCAATGGAATATTTGAAAGATATGAATATCCGGTCCTGACTAATGAACATACTCCTCTGGAATGGCGCTACGACCTGAACCCCATGACCAACCCCTGGCTGATGGAACGGATTGGCATCAATGCCACCATGAATGCGGGAGCCATCAAATGGAATGGAAAGTACCTGATGATTGTCCGGGTGGAAGGAAGTGACCGCAAATCATTCTTCGCCATCGCCGAAAGTCCGAATGGTACAGATCATTTCCGTTTCTGGGAGTACCCCATACAACTACCGGACATTGACCCGTCAGAAACGAATGTCTATGACATACGCCTGACTGCCCACGAAGACGGCTGGATTTACGGAATCTTCTGCAGCGAAAGTCTTGCTCCGGATGCAGCTCCGGGTGACTTATCTTCTGCCGTAGCCAAAGCAGGAATTATACGCACAAAGGACTTCCAACACTGGGAACGGCTGCCGAATCTTATTTCTCCGAGCCAGCAGCGTAATGTAGTTCTGCATCCGGAATTTGTGAACGGCAAATATGCCTTGTACACACGCCCGCAAGACAACTTTATCGATGCCGGAAACGGAGAAGGTATCGGATGGGCACTCATCGATGATATCTGTCATGCAGAAATAAAAGAGGAAAAGATCATCAATAAACGGTTTTATCATACGATCAAGGAAGTGAAAAACGGAGAAGGGCCACACCCTATTAAAACCCCACAAGGATGGTTACATCTGGCACATGGTGTAAGAGGATGCGCAGCCGGACTACGCTATGTATTATACTTATATATGACTTCCTTAGAAGATCCGACACAGATTATTGCCGAGCCTGCAGGTTATTTCATGGCCCCCATTGGAGAGGAAAGAATCGGTGATGTATCGAATGTATTATTCTCAAACGGATGGATTGAAGATGATAATGGAAAGGTTTATATCTATTATGCGTCTTCTGACACACGTCTTCATGTAGCTGAATCAACAGTAAGCCAACTTGTAGATTATTGCCTGCACACACCAACTGACGGTTTCCGTTCTATAGAATCTGTGAAGCGGATCATTACTATGGTAAATCATAATAAACAATACCTGAAACAATAAATACATCACCATGGAAAACATAAAACTAAGAGAAAAAATCGGATATGGATTAGGAGATGCTGCTTCTTCCATGTTTTGGAAGTTATTCACAATGTATCTGCTATTCTTCTACACAGACGTGGTAGGTATCTCTTCGGCTGTGGTAGGGACGATGTTCCTTATCACACGCGTCTGGGATACTTTCCTCGATCCGTTTGTTGGAATATTAGGCGATCGGACAAGCTCACGCTGGGGTAAATTCCGCCCCTACCTACTATGGGTAGCCATACCATTCGGCATCTGTGGTATACTGACCTTCTCCTCTTTTGGAGATAACATGACTACCAAAATAATATTTGCTTATGCCACATACACCCTTATGATGATGGTATATTCATTAATCAATGTTCCATACGCATCTCTATTAGGAGTAATGTCTGCCAATCCGCAAGTACGCACAGAGTTTTCCTCCTACCGCATGACATTTGCTTTTGGAGGAAGTATTCTGGTACTATTCCTCATTGAGCCACTGGTCGATATATTCAGTAAAATGAAGATAACGGAGAATATACCCGATATCGCTTTCGGCTGGCAAATGGCTGCAGTCGTATTTGCGATTATGGCTAGTGGAATGTTCTTATTAACTTTTCTATGGACAAAAGAAAGAGTGCAGCCCATAAAAGAAGAAAAAGGGTCGCTGAAAGAAGATCTGAAAGATCTGGGCAGAAACAAACCCTGGTGGATTCTTTTATGTGCAGGAATCATGGCATTAGTTTTCAATTCTCTTCGTGACGGTTCCGCTGTATTCTATTTCAAATATTATGTAGACAGCTCCGATACATTCTCTTTCTCACTCATGAACAGTGCCATTACTCTAATTACTATCTACTTGGTATTAGGCCAAGCAGCCAATATTCTCGGAATCATGTTTGTGCCATCCTTGACCAAGAGAATCGGTAAAAAGAAAACTTATTTTATGGCAATGGTTGGCGCTACCATTCTAAGCGTTTTATTCTACTTCCTTCCTAAAGATTTTATCTGGGGAATTCTTTGTTTACAGGTCTTAATAAGTATCTGTGCGGGTATTATTTCTCCCTTGTTATGGTCTATGTATGCAGATATATCAGATTACTCCGAATGGAAAACCGGAAGACGTGCAACCGGTCTGATATTTTCTTCTTCGTCCATGTCTCAAAAGTTCGGTTGGACAATCGGAGGTGCTTTGACCGGATGGCTACTGGCCTATTTCGGTTTCAAAGCAAATGTAATCCAATCCGACTTTGCTCAAACCGGCATTTGTATGATGATGAGTATCTTCCCGGCAATTGCCACCATGCTATCAGCATTCTTCATTTCACGTTATCCGTTAAATGAAAAAAGATTATATGAAATATCAACAGAGCTCGAAGAGAGAAGAAAAAAGTAAATTCATCACTAACCAACTAACCAATATGGCTCATATTCCAATTCAGTCCTATTTGTATTTACTATTGGGTACAACCCTATTCTCATGTGCACCTCAAGAGCTAAAAACGCCATTTGAATTAAAATGTGAGAATATACCCGTTCCTGTAGGAGTAGATACTCAAACTCCCAGACTCTCCTGGAAACTTCCGCTGCTAGAGGAAGATAGTATCAACAGAGTTGAGATATGGCTATCAACAGACAGTACTCAATTATCAGGCAGACAGTCCGGTTATTGGAACAAATCCATCATAGGAGCTCCTATAAGAGTCTCCTATGATGGACAACCCTTAGATTCATATACAACGTATTATTGGAAAATAGGCTATCAAACCTCTTCCAAACAGAAAACTACATTTTCTCCAATATCCTCCTTCACGACAGGATGTTTATCACCCGACAACTGGAAAGGGAAATGGATTACTGACAAACATGACATCACATACCGTCCGGCACCCTATTATAGAAAGAGCTTCCAATTAGACAAAACAATCGAGCAAGCCTTACTCACTATTGCATCGGCAGGCCTACATGAGCTCTCTGTCAACGGGCAACGGGCAGGAAATCATTTCCTGGACCCTATGTATACACATTTCGACAAACGTATACTATCAGTCACTCATGATGTTACGTCATTACTATCTCTGGGTGAAAATGTAATAGGAGTACAACTGGGGAACGGCTGGTATAATCATCAATCCACAGCAGTATGGTTTTTCGACAAGGCTTCATGGAGAAACCGCCCTAAATTCACAGCACAACTCCATCTGCGTTACACAGATGGAACAACAGAATATCTGGGTACTGACTCAACCTGGCAAACAACTGACAGCCCGGTTATTTTCAACAGCATCTATACAGCCGAGCATTATGATGCACAGAAAGAATTAGCAGGCTGGGACTCCCCCGGATTCAACGCTACCGGATGGTATCATGCACAAGAAACCGAATCGCCTACGGAAACGATCAAATCACAAGTTATGCATCCGATTCGTGAAACGGCCCGCTATACAGCAACTCAATGCAAAAAAATAAATGACAGCTGCTACGTCTATCATTTCCCCAAAAACATTGCAGGTGTCACCGAGCTAAAAGTGAAAGGGAAAAAAGGAACAAAACTGCGCCTGAAACATGGGGAACTTTTAGACAAAAACGGTATGGTAAACATGGCAAATATAGATTATCACTACCGGCCGACAGACGACAGCGATCCTTTTCAAACAGACATCGTCATACTTAGCGGAAAGCAAGATAGATTCATGCCCAAATTCAACTACAAAGGTTTTCAGTTTGTAGAAGTCTCATCATCTGCCCCTATTCAATTATCCGACGAAAATCTTATTGCAGTAGAAATGCACAGTGATGTTCCGGCCATCGGCTACTGGTCTTCGTCATCCGATCTGCTAAACAAAATATGGAAAGCCACTAACAGTTCCTATTTAGCCAACTTGTTCGGTTACCCGACTGACTGCCCTCAACGGGAAAAAAATGGCTGGACAGGAGACGCACATATTGCCATAGAAACAGGATTATACAATTTCGATGGTATCTCTATATATGAGAAATGGATGAACGACTTTTGTGATGAACAAAAAGACAACGGAATCCTTCCATGTATCATCCCAACTTCTGTATGGGGCTATGATTGGGCCAACGGGGTCGACTGGACGAGTGCTGTCGCCATTATCCCTTGGGAAATTTATCGATTTTACGGAGACACCACATTACTCCGCCGCATGTACGGACCAATCAAAAAATATGTCTCCTATATAGAATCCATATCAACCAATCATCTTACAGACTGGGGATTGGGCGACTGGGTACCTGTACGCTCAAAAAGCAATATAACCTTGACTTCCTCTATCTATTATTATACGGACGTCTGTATTCTAGCCAAAGCAGCCAGACTTTTCGGATATGCCGAAGATGCCTCCTATTATAACACGCTGGCACAAAAAATAAAAGAGGCTATCAACACCAGTTTTCTCAATAAGGAAACAGGAATATATGCAGAGGGAACACAGACAGAACTTGCCATGCCATTATACTGGGGAATCGTTCCGGAAGAAGATAAAAAGAAAGTTGCTGCCAGACTACATGAATTGGTAGAAAAAGACGATTATCATCTGGACGTCGGTTTATTAGGAAGCAAAGCCCTACTTTCCGCCATGTCAGATAACGGATATGCAGAAACAGCTTACAAAGTCGCATCACAAGACACCTATCCTTCCTGGGGGTACTGGATCAAACAAGGTGCTACAACTCTACATGAAAATTGGCGGACAGATGTCGTTATCGACAACTCATATAACCATATTATGTTCGGAGAAATAGGAGCATGGCTATACAAAGGACTGGGAGGAATTCAGATAGATGAAAAACATCCCGGATTCAAGCATATTTTGCTAAAACCTTTCTTTCCGGCAGACATGAATGAACTTACCATACGCTATAATACTCCCTATGGCTGGTTAAATATCAACTGGGTTCGTCAAACTAATGACTGCATCCGTTATACAATCGATATTCCGGCAGGCACTTCTGCAACATTTGTTCCTTTTACAATGCCAGAACCCCAAAAATCTATAACTTTACAAGCCGGAAAACATTCACTTGAACTTGATTTTATTCACCAATTAATCAATCAACGATAACTTATGTACAAAAGAATCACCTTATTCACATTCATTTGCCTGCTCGCTTTAGCAGGAATAGCCCAAAATAAAGACACTTATACCATTTTATTATCCGGAGCATCTTTTGCCGAACCTAACAATAAGTGGTTTGAAATGGGATGTCGTGCCCTTCACGCCATCCCCATCAATCGGGCTGTAAGTGCAGAATCTATTGCTCACACTGCAAATAAAATGCTGGACGGCACTCTCTATACCCCGGAAGAGTTCGATAACATTGATGTATTTGTCTTGATGCAAGTACATGAAAAAGACGTATATAACGAAGCAAACTTAAAAGAGAACTACAAGGATTATAAAACTCCTTTTGATGCTTCCGACTATGCCGTTTGCTATGATTATGTCATCAAGCGCTACATATCAGACTGTTATAACCAGAAATTCAATCCAAAATCCAGATATTACAACACTCCTTATGGGAAACCTGTTTCTATTGTCTTATGTACTCATTGGCATGACAGTCGTCCTATATTCAACACTTCGGTCCGAAAACTGGCAGAAAAATGGGGATTCCCAGTAGTAGAATTCGACAGATACATCGGATTCTCCAAAAAACAGAAACATCCGGTTACAGGAAAACAATATAGCCTAATTTACACTGGGGATTCACAAAAGACTCATGGAGAAGTATTTGGATGGCATCCGCCACATGGAGAACATTCATTTATTCAACAGCGCATGGCTGCACTCTTTGCCGATACGCTTCGTAAGATATTGCTTCCCAAAGAATATATCAATGAATAATCACCAAATACTCATCGGATGAAAAAACTTCTATCATTAACAGTTTGCTTGCTATTTGTCCTATCACAAATGATGGCACAGCTTTCCGTACCTTCTTTCTTTTCAGACCACATGGTGCTGCAACGTGAGAAGCCAATCAATATATGGGGCACAGCCAGTGCCGGCGAGCGAATTAGCGTAACATTAGGAAATGCTCAAAAGAGTACCCGAACCGATAAAAATGGGAAATGGTCAGTCAGCCTGCCCCCTATGCAAGCCGGTGGACCGTATACTCTAAATATGAAAAGCCCCAAGCAGACTTTATCATTTACAGATATTTTAATCGGTGAAGTATGGATCTGTAGCGGACAGTCAAATATGGAGTTTCGTCTGCGTAGCGCTAATCATGCTACCGAAGAAGTCGCAGCTGCCAATTACCCTCAAATCCGTTCATTCAACGTAATTCAAGAAATGGGGCACACTCCTAAAACCAACTTAAAAGGTAAATGGGAAGTATGTTCACCCGCCTCCGCTTCTGATTTTTCAGCTGTCGGCTATTTCTTTGCACGTGAATTATACCAAAAACTCAATATTCCTATCGGATTCATCAACTCCTCATGGGGTGGTACGGACATCGAAACCTGGATGAGCATGGAAGTGATAGAGCATTTTCCGAAATATGAAAAATCATTAGCCCGTATGCGCTCTTCTGAATTCGAAGAATACATCAAACACAGTGACAAAGTCAAAAAGGAATTCGAACAAGCCATCATAAACGAACCGGGAGAAAAAGAGAAATGGTATTTAGAAAACACCTCTACAGAAAACTGGAAGGAACATATTGTTCCGTCATTATGGTCAAATGAGGAATTATCCGGTATAGATGGAGTTGTATGGTTTACTTATCAGTTTTCCATACCGGTCAACTGTTTAGGACAGGATGCAGAATTGAGTCTCGGTACTATCGATGACGATGACATTACCTGGGTTAACGGACATGAAGTAGGACGAACGGTAGGATATGACCTGAAACGTCTATACAAGATCCCGGCAGAAGTATTAAAGGAACAGAATACCATCACTATTAAAATATCCGACTATCGTGGAGGAGGCGGTCTATATGGTCCTAAAGATGAAGTATACCTGAAAGTCAACAACCGAATTTTCCCTTTGTGTGATAATTGGAAGTATAAAGTTGCAGTATCGAGTGCACAATATGATTATGTAGAATATGGTCCTAACGCTTTTCCTTCTTTGCTGTTCAACGCAATGATTCATCCACTGGTAGGTTTGGGGATGAAAGGGGTAATCTGGTATCAGGGAGAAAACAATGCCGCCCGCGCCAACGAATACATTGATTTATTTCCGGCTTTAATTACAGACTGGAGAAGTAGATGGAATAACGAATTCCCATTTTATTGGGTTCAATTAGCAAACTTCATGTCTCCGGCCAAGCAGCCCTCTGAAAGTCATTGGGCAAACCTGCGGGATACACAGTCGAAGACACTGGCCTTACCACATACAGGACAGGCCGTCATTATAGACATCGGTGAAGAAAATGACATACATCCCCGCAACAAACAAGATGTAGGTAAACGACTTGCTTTGCATGCTCTCCACAATGATTACGGATATAACTCTATTGTTTGCACCGGCCCGATATTCCAGTCGGTAAAAAGAATCGGAGATGCACTGGAGGTCACCTTTAACGCTTGTGACGAGCAACTAGTAGCTCGTAATAAATATGGCTATTTATCAGGATTCGCCATTGCCGGCGCAGATGGAAAATACCAATGGGCACAGGCTAAAATCGAAAACAATAAAGTAATAGTATGGAATAAGGAAATACAGCAACCGGTCTCTGTACGATATGCTTGGGGAGATAATCCCGATGATGCTAACTTATACAACGCAGCCGGTTTGCCTGCCTCGCCTTTCGAAGGACACATCAGCCAATAAACGGCCTACAAAAACAGAAAAAGAATACCGGCAATGAATGTATGATCATCATTTCCGGTATTTTTCATATTTACAGTCCACTCCCTAATCGTCCAGAGACTATATTTTCTCTTTCCGGCGCGTTGTAATTTAAAGATTATCACGTATCTTTGCTTCCTCAAATCATAAATACGAGATATGGCTATTACAATCAAGAAAGTCTCCACAAAGAGAGAACTTAAGAAATTTATCCGTTTCAATTACAGAATGTACAAGGGCAACCCTTACTCTGTGCCTGACCTCTATGACGACATGCTCAACACCTTCAACAAGAAGAAAAATGCAGCATTCGAATTCTGTGAAGCTGATTATTTCCTCGCATATCGGGACGATAAAATAGTAGGACGTGTAGCTGCAATTATCAATAACCAGGCGAACAAGAAGTGGGAATGTAAAAACGTTCGTTTCGGATGGATAGACTTCATCGACGATCCCGAAGTATCATCCGCACTTATCAAAACAGTGGAAGAATGGGGAAAAGAACGGGGTATGACTCATATTGCCGGTCCTCTCGGATTTACTGATTTCGATGCGGAAGGAATGCTGATCGAAGGATTCGACCAGCTTAGCACCATGGCCACTATCTACAACTACCCGTACTATCCGGTACACATGGAAAAACTAGGCTTCGAGAAAGATGCCGACTGGGTGGAATACAAAATCTACATACCGGATGCTATTCCCGACAAACATAAGCGTATCTCCGAACTGATCCAACGAAAATACAACCTTAAGATAAAGAAATATACTTCCGGAAGAAAGATAGCCAAAGACTATGGACAGAAGATTTTCGAACTGATGAACGAAGCATATAGTCCACTTTATGGTTATTCTCCGCTGACACAGCGGCAAATCGACCAATACGTGAAAATGTATCTGCCGATCCTTGACTTACGGATGGTTACACTGATTACTGATGCCAATGATGAACTAGTCTGTGTAGGTATCTCTATGCCATCTCTCGCTGAAGCTTTACAGAAATCAAACGGACGTCTGTTGCCGCTCGGATGGTTCTATCTGTTAAAGGCATTATTCATGAAACGTCGTGCCAAAATGCTTGATCTGCTACTCGTTGCAGTGAAACCGGAATATCAAAATAAAGGTGTTAACGCTTTGTTATTTTCCGATTTAATTCCAGTTTATCAAAAATTAGGTTTTATCTTTGCGGAAAGCAACCCCGAACTGGAACTGA
>ENA-OOSX01000555-OOSX01000555.1-human-gut-metagenome-genome-assembly--contig:-NODE-555-length-20828-cov-3.803206_pt1 | contig 20828 bp, 9 predicted proteins | sample MGYA00241315_ERZ501225 | MGnify/ENA primary metagenome ERZ501225 (study PRJEB25962, sample SAMEA2042496) | human gut metagenome | biome: human gut; feature: human-associated habitat; material: faeces... | reverse complement strand
CTGCAAGACCCCGCCATGACAGACCGCCTCTACGAAGCCTCGCAAGCCGGTGTAGAGATAGACCTCATTGTCCGCGGCATCTGCTGCCTCATCCCCGGGCAGGAGTACAGCCACAACATCCGCGTGACACGCATCGTGGATACCTTTCTGGAACATGCCCGTGTGTGGTACTTCGGCAACGGCGGCGCACCCAAGCTCTTCCTCGGCTCGCCGGACTGGATGCGGCGTAACTTGTACCGCCGTATCGAAGCCGTCACCCCCATTCTGGACCCGGACTTGAAGCAAGAGCTCATCGATATGCTATCCATACAACTGTCGGACAAACGGAAAGCCTGCTTTGTGGACGACCGGTTGCGAAACCGCTGGAAGTCGTCGCGACCGCAAAAGGAGAAGGTACGGTCGCAATATAGCTTTTACGAATACTTGAGAGAGAAAATATAAACAACTCTGCCCCAATATACCTCCGGCTCAACTGTCTTTTATAGGACACAGACGTACGGCAGTTCCTCCACTACGTGCTTGCCGAATGGTGAGGGTATCACTATAAGTCACTTCGCGCTCTTCTATAAGTATAGCAGCAGGACATGTCTCATAATCGGCCTCAGGAGCATCACGATAAATAGTAGCCAGATATCTTTTATCTGTATCGAGAAAAGACAGACTGATATTAGCCGTTCGTTCCTCATCTCCCGTGATACTGCCTATATACCAGCATCCCTCTCCTTTATCACAACGGGCAATAGTAACATAACTGCCAATGCATGCTTCCGGCACCACTGTTCTGCTCCAATCTGTAGGACAAGATACTATAAAATTAAAAGGTTCCGGATTAGCCTCGTAATTCTCTATTTCATCCGAAGCCATTTGTAACGGTGAATAGAGCACCACAAACAGCGCCAATTGTTTGGCCAGTGTGGTATGTACACGTGTCTGTGGCATTACATCGTTAACAAACCGAAACGTCACCGGTGTAAAGTCCATCGGGCCTGCCAACCCACGAGTGAAAGGCAATATTACGGTATGAGAGGGAGGATTTCCACCATCTACATCCCAAGCGTCCCATTCTTGTCCACGTACTCCCTCTTGTGTCATCAGATTAGGAAAAGTACGCTGCAAACCTGTAGGAATCACCGGTTCATGATTATCAATACAGATACGGTGACGGGCAGCAGCCTCTATTACCTTGCGATAATGAAGTACACCAAACTGACTGCTATGATATTCTTTCCCATCAAGCAAATCGCCCACATAACCCGTTTTTACTTGATGCACACCATATTTCTCATAGAACTTGAAACCATCTTCCATCTGATTTTCATAATTGGAAACATTACCGCCAGTTTCATGATGTCCTATCAAAGCTACTCCTTTGCTACGCCCATAATCAGTAATACGTTGTATATCAAAATCGGTATAAGGTTTTGTGAAACTAAACTTCCAAGTAGCCCAGTCTTCATTCCACCCTTCCACCAGTACACCTCCCAGGTTATTGGCAGCAGCAAAATCGATGTGACGCATTGTATTCTCTGTTGTGGCCCCATGATGGGGACCGGCATGCCAGGTGTTATGCTTCATGTGATAAGTCCACCAAATTCCAATATAGCGCATAGGTTGTATCCAGGAAGTATCGGTTATACGACAAGGTTCATTAAGATTTAACATGAGACGGGAAAGAAGCAAATCACCGGCAGATTCAGCCACTATCATTGTACGCCAAGGAGATACACGGGTATCGGTAACACGTACTTTCTCACCTGTACTCCAAGGTGTAAGAGCCGCACGTAATGTAACCGTTTTATTATCTTCAAGTTGTTCAACCGGCTTCAAGTTCATGGCAGCATAATCTGTAAGATTTGCTTCATGAATAGCCAAATAAAGGCTATCTGTTGTCTCAATCGTCACCGGAGTGCTTACCCATCCCATCTTACTAAGAGTTTTTTTCTCAAATAAGGCCTCGTAAAAACGAACTCCTTTCACTGGAATACTCCAAGCATCATAATCTGCAGGAAAAACGAATTCAGTCACTTCGTCATCAATAAGAAACTCTTGTAGCTGTTGCTGGCGCGGGAACTCATACCGGAATCCCATCCCATCATCAAAAAGACGAAAAATAATATTCAGTTCCCGCTCCAACGATGTTTCTTCCTTGAGGCATACCCTCAATTCATTATAATGATTTACAATTTCAGCCTCTTCCCCCCATACTGGTTGCCACACATCATTATGCGAATCATGCTTAACCTCTTTTAGAACGAAACCAGTCAAAAGATCTGGCGCATCCCTCAAAACCAATCCCAGACGTGAAGGAAGTAAAATATTCTTCCCCGCATGTCTTAAACAATATCGGGGAGCACCTTCTTCATCAAGTGTAAACTCTAAAGAAAGTTTTCCATTTGGAGAGGTCAACTTGATATGTTCCTGCTGGCATGAAATCATCCATAGGCCTAAACATAAAGCAAGTATAATCTGTAGCGTTTTTTTTAGTTTCATAGTCATTACCGAATTTAATTTTATATATCCAATTCTTATTTTATAAGTCTACTGACAAACAGTCCCTTTCCTTCCTCAGCCGGAATAACACAGAAGTTTACGAAACCACAGACAGACTCCGGTTCAAGCAACGTGGCAACCAAATTTCCTAAAGGTTGTGCCAAAGGTACCAACCAACTACCTATTGGAAGTTCTACATTATCTTCATAGACATCCGTTTCTACATTTACCGGATGAATCCCCTCCCATTCCTTCTCTGCACGATACAGACGGGTTACTTTGTAACGCTCAACTTTTGCTTTTTGTACACGGGTAACTTGCTCAATGTGTACACCCAACGCTCGAAGCTTACATACTGCTTCTGTACAGGGAGCATCGAGCAGATAAGCCTTAGGGCGAGTACGCATCAATTGAGGTGTTGCCTGCATGGCATCAAGGGTTGGCAGTTCAGTCTTAAACAGTTCATTGGCCTTATAATCGATAAAAGAGACTACATGACGTACAGTATCCGAAGTGAAAGTAACATATATCGGTTCAGTAGCTTTCAAGGTGCGCTTCCTGGCTTGTTCTATCTTACGTTTAATTGAAGCACGATGTTGCGCAGCAGTAACCAACGTTTGCCGTGCCACCAAGAAACCGCACTCACTACGACGTGCAAAACACTCCGGTCCCAATCCAATACCTCTTATTTCGACAAAAAGCGATACAGCCCCCGTCAATGCTTGAAAAGTAGAACTGGACTGCGGACTTTTGGCACCTTTTACAAGAACAAGGGAACCATCTGCCACACGAGGAGTAAAGTAGAAACCGGAAGCATAACCGGCACTATTTAAAACGACCTCTGCCTCACGACGAAAAAGTTCTTCAGACAGCGTACGTAAAGCTAAAGGCGCATTAAGATGTCCTGTAGGTAAAAAAAGTACATCAGCAGCATTTGCTGTCGGCACTCCACGTAATAAGTTAAACTCACGACGTAAAGGTGTATATTCATGAATATCAAGAGCTACGTCCGGATTCCATTGCTGATAGGACTGCTTCAACAGCAAAGTGACAGCATCCTCTAATTTGCTCTGATCGCGATTCAAATCGTAACCATCGGCTGAACGACGTTGCTGAATGGCATAACCATCAACATTGGCTATAGGAACCAAAGCCACAGCTATATGATTCAGCAATTCACGTCCTTCTTTTTCACAAAGTAAGTAACGGACAAGCATGCATACAGCCTCAGCACCTGCCGGCTCGTTACCATGCAGTGCCGCTTGAATCCATACCCTTACCTTCTTCTTGTCGGGAGTACCCAAATAAAGTACCGGAATGGTACGTCCTTGTTTGGTAACACCAATATTCTCCATATATGCCAAACCCGGAGAACGTACAACCAATTGTTGTAAATAGTCCTTTATCTCATCAACCGATGCCAATCCGCTACCGTAAGGTTTACTTAGAGTAGGTGTCTCACGGTCAAATTTGGGGTCAGGATAGAAACTTGCAGTTACTCCGGCAGGTTGCTTCGACTGATTTCTATTCCATAACACAAGATTAGCTAATACCACTTCTTGTGCTATCCTCTGTAAATAAAGAGCCGTTTCAGACGGTAGACCTGCATAATAATCGCTGCTAAAAGGCTCACCAAAAAAAATTGCATAAAAGACACAAGCCGCCAGATAACTGCCTGCAGGACTAGGGTGGCTGCCATCAGAATTATACAACTGCAAACTTGGACACTCTCTACGTACACGTCTCCATGCCTCACCCACAGGAGCACAATAAGCATCAAGGACATCAGCCATTTCCAAATAGTTTTCCGTAAGTTGCTGCTGCATTCCTTCATAAGTATCATTATTACGCCCCCATGTCATATAACAGACACTTTTTCCTTTTGGGGCATAAAGACGGCGTAAACTATCTAACTGCGCCGCAGGATGGAATACATTCTTCTTTACCCATTCCTTTTCACGAGTAGGTGCCTTGCTCTGTTCCTGCATCACCATATAATCCCATCCTCCTTCACGAATCGCCTCTAATGTTTGCGTATTGGCTGCATGCTGTCTCAAGTACCAACCAGGGTTAGCAACCTGGCGCACTGATATTTTTTTTCCACATGAGGATGCTAACGATTGGACTTGCCATGGCAAACGATTAAAAAAAGTATAGCTGTTACCTATAAAAAGTACCCGTAAAGAATCTGTCGTCAATAATGGCACAGCTTGTTTCCCCATAGGGACAGCCTCATGCCCGATGCCGCACTCTTCTATCTTGCGCCAATGGCATTCCCAACCACGGGATGCAGCCAACTGGTGAATATAAAGCCAGAAACTACGCCCACGCTCCATACGGTTTCGTCCTTGTCGTTCAGCTTCAGGAGTCTTGCGTAGAAAAGACTCACGTATCGTATCTCCCAAAGCCAGCTGTAGTATGATAGGTTTTGACAAGTATTTTTTTATCTGTTCAGATGAAATATAGGGGATACCAGCCGTACCATAAGGATATGTCTGGGCCAAATCAGGAAAAGTATACCAACCGGGAGAACTTATAATAGCTTTTTCCACATAAGGACTATCGTGAAAAAGCATGAAACGCTGTACGAATTGCCCACCAGCAGAATGACCATAAATCATATATCCTTTGCGCATGCTTCCCGTAAATTGACGCACATATTCAAATAGTTTATCAACCAACACTGGTGTAATTTTTTCGGGAGCATTAGCTACTGTATGGGCAGCATTCATCACCCCCACCTCCTGATAGTCTGCCAAAGGATAAGATTTCAAATCAAAGTGAGGTATAAAAAGCATAAAACCCTTTCTCTCCGCTTCTTCTTTCCAACCGTCCAAAAGATAACGATAGCCGCGGTCTCCTCCTTCAAAGACAAATACAATAGGCATTTGTTTAATATTCCCCTGGGAAGGTATATAATAATGTACATCTACCGGGCGATCGGCAAAAGGAGGGTATTGACTATAAGTGAAGAAATGTTCACCTCTTGGCCTTTCCAAAGTCTGTTTCGCTATTGCAGATAAACAAATACAGAGGAATCCAATATAAAATATAATCAGCTTCTTCATAATTCGTACCTTCCCTTCTTTACTATTGTACCATCTTGCATTACAAATTTACCACGGGCAATGACATCTGTAAGCTGCAAATCTTCCGCCAAAAAACACAAGTCTGCATCTGCTCCTTGTGCCACAATACCTTTAGCTCGTAATTTCAGATTACGAGCCGGATTGGATGTTATCAATGTAATCGCCTGTTCCAATGGTACCCCCTCCTCATTGACTAATGCAACTACCTCCTTGAAATTTAAATTCAAAGGAGCAGGACGATAAGTTATTTCTCCAGTTTCAGGATTCACTCTGCGTACGCCACCATGGCCATCACTAGAAAAAGTAATGCGATCAAGGGGGACACCAGCTCGCAATGCACGTATCACACAACGATGGGGAGTATCAAACTTTGAGCCACCAGTCGAAAAATCAATCATTCCCCCTAATTTACCAAATTCTACAGCCTGCATAAAAAGAGCTTCAGTACGTATCAGATGAGTAGGAGACAGATAAGATATCAGTGTAGGATAGTGACGAGCAATATTGAGTAAGGGCTCAATACCTTCCGGAAGTGCTCCCAAATGAATGTGGAGAATTCCTCCTTTACCAGATGTAAATCCCCCTAAACGTACCTGATGTATAATACGTAATATCTCTTGCTCTGTCGGAAACGGACTACGGTCATCACTCATCGCCAGCTTACAGCCAATAACTTTATCTATGAAGATAAGATCGTCAGCCACACTATTCATCAATGTTTTGGTAGGCAATCCGTAATAACTTGTCAGCATATAAGCCGACAATCCGTCATCGTCAATAGCTTTGGCCTTGGCATAAAGCGTAGTAAGTTCTTTGGCAAATCCATCAGTACCAAGCATACCCAATACAGTAGTAGTACCACATGCCACCAGTTCGCTCATAGTCACCTCGGGGACTAATGAGGCATAACCTTGTTGCCCTCCTCCACCAGTAATATGTACATGCTGATCTATAAATCCCGGAGTAACAATTTTACCTTGCACGTCAATAGTATGGCAAAATGATTCATTCAGTTCAATTGTCTTTGAAATATGCGCAATCTTTTCTCCGCATAGCAAAATGTCTGTTTTACCAAGATAGGCAGGAGCATATAAATTTGCATTCTTTATCAATGTAAACATAGCTGTCGATTAATTTTAGAAAGTGATAAGATGATAAAGTATCAAGAAAACAATTCCTCCTATTAAAGGAAATGTATTACGCCTTGCCAACTCCACTGATGACACACCGGCTACCCCGGCAATGGCAACAATGACTCCGGCAATAGGAGATGCGGCACGTCCCATGCTTGCCGCCAACTGCAAAGGAAGTATCAATGAAAAAACCGGCAAACCAAGCTGAGTGGCTATACCCGGCAATAAAGGACCAAATGAAAAAAAGGCTGCATTGCCACTTCCCATCAGCATGGCAGCTCCAAAAATAATGAGAGTAAAGATTGCGGCAATAGCTAATCCCGAAAGTCCGATATGAGAGGAATAACCCACCAATGAATCAATAAATCCCAAACCAATCAGTCCTTTAGAGAAAACTTCTGAAGCTACAATCAATGTTACAACTGAAGTAAACACATTTCCCATGCCTTTCCAAAAACTTGCAAAAACGTTAAAAGTAGTACGCACACTACGAGTATGAAACAACACAAATACCAATGATAAGAACAGAGAAAAAAGCATAGCAGTAGTGGTACCCAATGTTACAGTAGGCTGAAACAGTCCCACAAAAGGTGAAAAGAAAATGAGAAGAGCCAAAGGTAATACCGGGAGTAGCGCAAAAGCCAATGGAACATCCGGTTTTTCTACTAATGAGGTTGCAGTCACATTTGACACCTGCAATATGCCATCCTGCTGTTTCTTTGCATCTTTTTTATCAAAATAACGGTTATTGAAATAGAAGAGTACCATTACAACCAAGGAAGTAGGAATTACTAAAGGAAGTTGATGAGTGATGAAATATTCCACATTGGATTGTCCTATCAATTCGGCAGCCATAGCAGTATTTGCCGACCCCGGTCCCTGATCAAATAGAGTAGCAGCGGCAATGACTGACAATGCTGTAAGTTGGCTTACTCCCAAACTAATTAAAACAGGATAAACCGAAGCCACAAGCAACAATCCTAATCCGGCAGCTGAAGGAGTAGTAATAAAAAGTAATTGTCCAATAGGAATAACTATAGTAGCCGCCAAATAAGGATAACGTCGAAAAAGACCTAATGGCTTCATGGAAATATAGACCAATGCATTAGTAGCCTTTATGTTATTCATGAAAGCTACATAACCGCCAATTGTCATTATCATAAACCCTGCACGCGCCAAATTAGAAAGAAAAACTTCCTCTATCATCCTTACCAAATCAAACACCACCATTCCCGTAGCTTTACTAGGTACTACCGAATGCACTTGCATGAAAAAAGCAGCTGTAAGCATTAATAAACCGGAAAGCATCAAAAGACCTTGAGGATTGAGCTTACGATAAAGACCTACCGCTGTAATCCCTACCATAAGAAGACTAAAAATGAAAGCCAATTCGGACATGATGTATCAAGATATTAAGTTTTTGTTTTCTTTTGAATATATGAATCTAAATCAGATATAAACACCGATATATACAAAGCCGTTTATATGCGGTATTTATATCTGACTATTATCTATCAATACCCCGGATTATTTTCCAAAGGATTACCAGTATTGGCATCAACGAATGATTGCGGCAGCGGGAAAAGGACAGGAGTTTCATATTCATCCATACCACGTCCTGCAATACCAGCTATCTCATTGAGTTCACGCATGCGACGTTTGAAATAGTTATTGGTATCACGTTCGTCACCACCATTTTCTTGGCAAACACGTACCAATGTATGACGACGTTCTTCCTCCGTAAGCAGTTCACGGCTGCGTTCATCAAGAATGAAATCCATACCACCGATTCTAAGATCATCTTCAGTAATACTTACAGCATTGGAACGATTACGTACTTTATTTATCCATTTAATGGCCTCGCCTACTTGATTACTCTTGTAAAGAGCCTCTGCATAAAGTAAATATGTATCTGCCAAACGTAAATAAACAATGTCCGCATAGTGTCCATCATTAGCTGCATTAGCCAAAATAGGTGGAGTATAATCCCATTTACGAGTAGTAGGCCAATCATATTTTTTAATGGAAGTAGAAGTTAGCATGGCTGCATTAACCGTAGTATCAATAAGTGCAGTACCACCTAAATCAAATACCTTGGTTACATTGCCGGCAGCATCTACATCATTAATACTCCATACGATAGCATTGGCAGATACACGGTCATCTTGTTCTCCCATTCCTTTATAATTGTACAAACGAAGTGCTCCTCTGGAAGGAACTACACGTCCGGCTCCCTTACCACCATTAGCTTGCCAAAAGACTTGTGCAAATGAACCTTCACCACCGTTATTGATATAGTCCGGATTATGCTGGTTTGTCTTTTTACAATCGCCATCATTAGCATAATAGTTCTTATAAGTTGTAGTCATATAGACATTTGCAGTACCATAGGCACTATTCTCCTCTTCTGTGTTAATGAAAGCCAGTAACACCTCCGTATTTCCATCAGCATACATAGGAGTATAAAATACGTCAATAAAAGGACATCCATCATTGGAAGCATTACTACCAAAGCGTTGATTTATAAGGGAATATTCTCCACTTTCCACTAATGGTTTCAGTACTGAAACTGCTTTTTCAGCATTACCTTCTGCCAAATAAAGTTCACCCAAATAGTGACGTGCCACAGCACCAGAGACTTTACTATTATTAGAAGTACGCAAAGGAAGGTTATCGACTGCAAACTGGAAATCTTCTGCCATCACTTCGCGAATACTACTCAAGGAAGCACGGTCCCAATCATCACGATAATTCAATCCTGTAATTTCTTGTGTTGAAAGGGGCACTGCACCAAATGAATAGGTAAGGTGACGGTAAGCCCAAGCACGGAAAAAGCGAGCTTCGGCCAACACCTCATTTTTACGATTTTCAGCATCAGCACCACTTCCCCAGTTAATGCCATCATTGTCAGCTCTTGAGATAACCATATTGGCAGTGTTGATGATACGATATCCCCACTGGAAAATATTATTCCAAATAGCAAGATCAGTGTAAGTTATCTCTTTGGGATTGTAGAGGAACTTCATTTCCGCATGACTATTATTGGCCCATGAATTATCTACCCCTCCACCCCAGGCAGAATGCAGACAGAGCGCAATACTTCCTCCCATTGCATCAGCACGGCGATACTCTGCACGCATAAGACCATAAAGAGGCGTTATCATCGATTTAAATCCATTGTAATCTACAAGTAAATTTTCAGGATAAAGTGCATCACGAGGATCTTCCTTAAGAAACTTATCCTCATTACAGCCGCCCATAGTGAGCAATAATACTGTAAACACTAAGACATTGAAATATGTTATTTTTTTCATATGTGCAATTTCATTTTAGCTTTTTATGATATATTACTCTCATCAAATATCTAACTTTAGTCCAAAAGTGAACGAACGTACTGGAGGAGCAGCCAATTGATCATTGAGAAATTCCGGATCCATACCTGTCCAGCCAGTTATTGTAGCCAAATTCTTAATGTTCATGTAAAGATTGAGCCGTTTGATGAAAGTACGACGCAACCATTGTTGTGGGAAATTATAACCCAATGTAACGTCGGAAATACGTAAGAAATCTGTCTTTTCATAGAAACTGGCTCCCTCTGGATTCACATCACTATTCAAACTATTTTTCGGATAGCTATTCGTAGGATTCTCTGGAGTCCAAAAATCCACCAAAAAGCGGTTCTGGCGATATGAATTATGGCTTGTATCATACAAGGCATTCAGATGGGTTTGTCCTAACTGAGCCGTTAAGAACACACTCAGAGTGAAGTTTTTGTACTCAAAAGTGTTCATCAAACTCATATTTACTTTAGGAATAGCCGACCCTATAATAGTCTTATCAGCCGTTGTAATATCGTTACCATCTACATCAAGGTATTTCACATATCCAGGATACGAATTACGATAGTTAGGATCTTGCTGCCCTGTCGGGTTAGACGGATCAGCAATCTGCCATACACCGATAATTTTATAATCATAGTTCACATTGATAGGTTCACCAATAAACCACTTGGAAGCCACATCATCAACCGGCTTTCCATTAGCATCATACAAACCAACATCTACAATCTCCGAACGATAGTGTGAGAGGTTGAAAGAGGTGCTCCAGCTAAAACTCTTATGTGTAATGTTATTAGAAGTTATCTGGAATTCAAAACCACGATTACGGGTCTGTCCACGATTCTCAGTAATAGAGCCAGTACCATTAATGGTAGGAATAGAACGGGAAAGCAGCAAATCTTTGGTTTTAGACCAATAAATATCAAATGAACTCTGAATACGTCCATTCCAAAGTGCAATATCAAAGCCAGTATTAATAGATGTAATAGTTTCCCAACCTAAACCGGGCGAAGCTAACTTCGACGGATAGAAACCAAACTGTGCAGTATGATCATCATTCAGATAATTGTAAGTTGAAAGATTAGGTAGTGTACTATAAGCACTGATAGCCTCATTGCCATTTTTACCCCATGACAAGCGATATTTCAGATTGCTAATGGTTTCACTTATAGGCTTTTCTTTAAAAAAAGATTCATTGGAAATATTCCATCCAATAGCGGCTGAAGGAAAAACGCCGAATTTAGAACTTTCACCAAAAGCGGAGTAACCATCACGACGAGCAGTAAGAGTCAACAAGTAACGATCATCATAAGTATAATTCAAACGCCCCATTTGTGAAATATGATTTTCTTTATAATAATTGGAATTACCAGACATTGTGGCAGCTTTAGAAATCTGGTAATAATACATCACATCATTGGGAAAATTCTTACCTTCCATTGTATTCTGTTCATATTCCTTGCTTTGAGCAGAATATAATCCTGTGAAAAATATACGATGTTTGCCAAATTCACGTTGATAAGAAATAATATTCTCCAAAATCCATTCTTCTGAATGCCAGTCATCAGTATTCAATACGCCATTAGCACTAGCTCCTTCGTAGGTATCCAAACCTTGATAATTCTTATAGGAGCTGTTTTGGTAAGTGAAGCCTGTATTCAATTTATAGCTCAGCCCTTTAATAAAGGGAAACTTTACCTCAAGCACATTATTAGTGATAACCTTTGCACGAATATCTTTTGTCTTATTATTAAGAGATCCCAACGGATTAATGCTGAAAGCTGAAGAGGAGTCCTCAGTAGCAGAAAGTGTAAGTGAACCATCCTCGTTATAAGCACGTCCCAACGGAACTTGTTTTATAGCCCGCCAAAAAGAAGCACTGCTACCACTACGATCGTAGCGACCTAACTGTGTAGTAGTAGAAAATTTCAACCAACTATTAAACTCCTGATCAAGATTGAAACGTACATTATAACGCTTGAACTCATTGCCTACCGCAGTTCCTTTCACATCCGTATAGTTCAATGAAATGAAATAGCTGGTTTTGTTAGCTCCACCACGGAAAGAAAGGTTATGCTGTTGTTTTATACCGGTCTGTGTTGCCAACTTCATCCAATCAGTACTCTGACCGGCAGCATACATAGCTAATTCAGTAGGAGTAAAGTTATCTAACCAAGGTTCAGGATTCTCTTCTGTAGGAGGAGTAGTATTGGTAGCCTTGAAAGCTTCAGATTTATACTTATAGAATTCTTTGCCATTCATCATACGAGGTAAATTGATAGGCTGGTCAATAGTAACATAAGTATCGTATGATACCGTCAATCTGTCTTTCTTACCGCGCTTAGAAGTAATAAGGATTACACCGTTAGAACCGCGAGCACCATAAATGGCTGCTGAAGAGGCATCCTTCAATACTTCTATACTCTCTACATCATTGGGATTGATTTCCGACCATGGACCATCAAAAGGTATTCCATCAAGAATAACAAGAGGTTTATTATCGGCCGTAATGGAGTTGTTACCACGAATACGTGTAGTAGTAGACGAACCTTCAGCATTACTACCCGTCACACTAATATTCAATCCTGGAACTGCTCCTTGCAAAGATTGAATCAAATTAGCTTGTGGGCGACTTTCAAGTACATCCGAGTTAACTGAAGCAACCGAACCTGTAAGATCACTTTTGCGCTGTACACCATAACCTACTACTACCACCTCATCCAGTGCCTGGTTATCTTCTTTCAGTACAATCTTTAACGATGATGCGTCTTTCACCTGCAATGTCTTGGATATATACCCAATGAAACTTATCTCCATTACCGCCCCCTTAGTCACTGAAGCGAGTTTAAAGTTTCCTTCTACATCGGTAATGGTGCCCGTACCCGTACCTTGTATCACTACATTGGCACCGATTATCGGTTCTCCTTGTTCATCTGTCACATTTCCGTTAATATTCCATGTCTGTGCATGAAGTGAGCTTGAAAGTGACAGCATCCACATAAGACAGACAAGCAAAATACCACTTGCGTCTCTCGATTTTTGTCTGGTTTTCATAAATTACATTTTTAAGTTAATAGGAACTTGTGTGTAAAAAATCTCGAGAGCAAAATTAGACAATGTAACAACCGATTATATTCACAGGTAGAGGATTTGGTAAATTCACAAAGTTATATATTACTGATTATCTTTCAATTACAGACAGACTCAATAGATTTTCAGTAGTGATTTAAATTAAATCGGTAATCAAAAACATGTATATAGATAATTGCCATTCGATAGTATTAAGCTATTGAATGGCAATTATCTATATACATGTGGGTAAAAAATGAGAGAAACGCTCAGTCTTCAAATTACTTTTTACAAACCTCTTTCACAGCTCGAAGAAATTCCTCCTTACTGAGCGAAGATTTATTTAAAGTTATAGAACGATTATTATATACGGTTTGCAGTGAACAGTGCAAAAATTCTGCAATCTTCTCACTATCCGTTACCCCCATTCGTATCAAAGCATGAATACGAAGTTCTGTATTAAGCCGCCCAGACTTCACTTCAATATGTTCTTCGGGACGTAGCAAACTATTGAAGTGCTCTACAAAATCAGGGTATAAATGTAGAATAATGGAATCAAATTTCTCATAAAAATCCTTCATTTCATCGCTCATGGTAGAAGTAGAACTAATCATCTTCTTTAAATCTTCAAGTTGCCCAGCCTTTAATTTACGGTTTAACTTTTTACGATACTCCTCCATACGGCAAATATAGGATGAACAAAGTTTGAATACCTGACCAATATACTCCTCCTTAATATAATTTGTGTCACGTAGAACCAAATTGAGCTTTTGCAGTTCACTATTAAGACTCTTCAATCTACCATTGGCCACATGTAGCTCAACCAAAGCTTTCCTACGTCTTCTTGTTTGCCTTCTCAAAAAGAAAAGAGCTATCAGCAATACAATAGTGAGAAAACTAATAAATAAAAGGAATAGCTTTAGCTGCTTCTGTTGCATATGATCACGTTCAATGTAGCTTTGATGTATCCTTCTCTGCAACTTCTGCTGATGAAGCAGTCGTACACGGCTCTTAAAAGTTATACCGATATCAGAACAATAAGTACTATAACGATAGGCTCGGTCCAACTGACCTTGTTCATATAAATAGGAAGCCAATGCATACAACGAACCAATATCACGATTCACAGCATATACATCAGCAATACCTGAGAGAATCATATTTTCCAGCCACTTGGTATGGTTGTGTTCTTTTTCATAAAGTAGAGCCAAGTTATAAGCTAAAATAGAATAATTACGACTATTAGGTAGAAGACGTTGTTTTTCCTTTTCCAACTCATCCCTAATGGCAATACGTTGTGCACCGGGAACATCTTGATATTTCCACACACGGCTATAAAGGTAGCGTGGCTCGTCAGGAGTGGCCGTCTGCAATACTGAATCTGAATATAACGCATAAAGTTGACCATAATGCTCATGTAATGCATCATCACCTAATGAATAGAGTTGCAACCGCGAGCAGAGAGTACGCATCTGACCATAATAACGCGAACGTAAGTAGCGAGGCATACTGGAAGAACAGAGTGAATGCATTACTTCAGAGGCTTGACTAAGCAAGCCATTAGCCGTATAAACAAAACCAATACCTAATAAAGATTCAATCTCACGATTCTTATCATGATATTGTCGTGCTAAATCAAGGCTTTGTGTAGTATACTTCATAGCCGAATCTGCATCATACACGCGATATTCTTGATAAATAGCCTGATTAAGTTCATACTGTTTCTCAAATGCCTTAGATTGTCTTAGTGAATGCTTCAACGCCTCTATTCGCTCCTCTTTCTGCAAAATAAGTTTATCAGAATTATCTATCAGACTATCTAATTGAGTAAACAATGCCTCATTTGCCTTAGCAGCACTATCTGAGATATGCTGCTTGCATCCAGCACAAAAAAACAAATATAGTAAGAAGAATAGGTTTAAACAAAAATGGTTTTTCATATTTCTATACTCGTTGGTAGAATTCATTTATTTAATAAATGAATTAAAAAAGTTACATACATCTTTGATTTTTAATATCAAAGTTCTAATTACAATCAATTCTACACACAACTTGTATGCAATATTCGCAAGAATTCTCGACATCTGCAAACAATTAACTAGTAATTTGGCTGCTTAACATAGAAATAACCAAATACGAAACACAAAAGCATCCACTCTTCTATTATACTTATATTGTTACTCTTAAATGCTTAACATTAATGATTATTGGGAGAATAAGAGCAATCGCTCTTAGCACAATACCATTCTATTCCAAAACATTTGTAACATTTCTGTAACATGTATGACATTTCCCTGCAACACCAAACTCTTTCCTTTGCAGCCGGAAATAAAATACATGTCTATGGAAACAATTTATCTGGGTATCGTCATCTTTCTGTTCGTACTCGCGATTTTCGACCTCGTGGTAGGTGTCAGTAATGATGCGGTCAATTTTCTTCAGTCGGCTGTCGGAGCAAAGGCAGCATCTTTCAAAACCATACTGTTCATTGCAGGCATTGGCGTCTTCATCGGTGCGGCACTCAGCAATGGCATGATGGACATTGCACGACACGGCATCTATCAACCGGAGCACTTCTACTTTGCCGAAATCATGTGCATTCTGCTAGCCGTCATGTTGACCGACGTAGTACTGCTGGACGTCTTTAACTCTATGGGAATGCCTACCTCCACCACTGTATCATTAGTCTTTGAACTACTCGGAGGAACATTCGCCCTCTCACTTATCAAAGTACATAATAGCGATACCCTCGGTCTGGGCGACCTCATAAACACCGACAAAGCCCTCTCCGTCATCATGGCGATCTTCGTCTCCGTCGCTATCGCCTTCTTCTTCGGAATGCTTGTACAATGGCTTGCCCGTGTGATATTCACTTTCAACTATACGAAAAAGATGAAATACAGCATTGCCCTCTTCGGAGGTGTAGCCGCTACCGCTATCATCTATTTCATGCTTATCAAAGGACTGAAAGACAGCTCCTTCATGACCTCTGAAAACAAACACTGGATACAAGACAACACACTGATGCTAATCACCGTTTTCTTTGTATTCTTCACCGTACTGATGCAAATCCTTCACTGGATGAAAATCAATGTTTTCAAAGTCGTCGTACTGATGGGAACCTTCGCTCTGGCTCTCGCTTTTGCCGGTAACGACCTTGTCAACTTTATTGGCGTTCCCCTCGCAGGTTTCTCCTCTTTTTTAGATTACACCGCCAACGGAGAAGGAAATCCGAACGGCTTCCTGATGACCTCCTTGCTGGGACCTGCTAAAACACCGTGGTATTTTCTTATCGGAGCCGGAGCCGTCATGGTCTACGCCCTCTGCACCTCTAAAAAAGCACATGCTGTAATTAAAACATCTGTCGACCTTTCCCGCCAAGATGAAGGAGAAGAAGCATTCGGAAGTACTCCGATCGCCCGCACAGTAGTCCGCATCAGCATGACACTTGCCAATGGAATCTCCCGAATAATGCCGGACGGCAGCAAAAAATGGCTTGACTCCCGCTTCCGCAAAGACGAAGCAATCATTGCCGACGGAGCTGCTTTCGACCTTGTCCGCGCTTCTGTCAACCTGGTATTGGCCGGTCTGCTCATCGCCTTGGGAACCTCCCTGAAACTTCCCCTTTCCACCACCTACGTAACCTTCATGGTAGCTATGGGTACTTCTTTGGCCGACCGCGCCTGGGGACGTGATTCAGCCGTTTACCGTATCACCGGCGTATTAAGCGTCATCGGAGGCTGGTTCATCACCGCCGGAGCCGCCTTCACCATCTGTTTCTTCGTAGCTCTCGTACTCCATTATGGAGGTAACATCTCTATCATCGCCCTCATCGGTATAGCTGTATTCATCTTGATCCGTAGCCAGGTGATGTACAAGAAACGCAAAGCGAAAGAACAAGGTAACGAAACGCTGAAGCAACTGATGCAAACCACAGACAGCACAGAAGCCCTGCAACTGATGCGTAAGCACACCCGCGAAGAACTTTCCAAAGTATTGGAATATGCAGAAACAAATTTCGAACTGACTGTCACTTCATTCCTTCATGAAAATCTGCGAGGATTGCGTCGTGCCATGGGGTCCACTAAATTTGAGAAACAGCTCATCAAACAGATGAAACGTTCGGGCACCGTCGCCATGTGTCGTCTCGACAATAACACCGTACTCGAAAAAGGACTTTATTACTATCAAGGCAACGACTTCGCCAGCGAATTGGTCTACAGTATTTCCCGCCTCTGCGAACCTTGCCTCGAACATATCGACAACAACTTCAACCCATTGGACGCCATCCAGAAAGGTGAATTCAGCGATGTTTCCGAAGATATCACCTATCTGATTCAGCAGTGTCGTAAGAAAATGGAAAACAACGAGTACAACGACTTCGAAGAAGAAATCCGTCGTGCCAACGACCTCAACGGACAGCTTTCACTATTGAAACGTAAGGAACTGCAACGCATCCAAAGCCAATCAGGAAGCATCCGGGTGAGCATGGTGTATCTCACGATGGTTCAGGAAGCACAGAACGTAGTCACTTACACTATCAATTTGATGAAAGTAAGCCGTAAGTTCCAGATGGAAACTGAAATGCCGTAAGGACGAAAAGCAAGGATCGTCCACTGAATAACGGACGAATCATACTCCGCACGGAAAGGACTGTCTGATAAACCCTGTTTATATAGGAGGGGTGTATCAAACAGTCCTTTCTTTTTCAGAAATAGGTTTAAAAAAGCTCTATTCTTTAGTATTTGATCTGGTAAAATTGTATATTTATAGTCGATAAGATACTTGAGACGATTTTAGATGCAATGATATAAAAACGAAATGAATGAAATATCAGTTAGAAATAACCACCTTACTGGTTCCTGTCAATGTGCATCAACTGTTTGAGAAATGTGAATGGCCTGAACTAAACTGTTTTGACAGAGAAAAGGTTGAAGGCTATTTCTCTGATTTGGTAAGTGGCATTCAAACCGATGAGGCTTTGGACGATTGGACGCTGACCGTTGTCCTTTATATCGGCACTTATTTGGGAGCCAACCATATCAGTATCTGGAAACATGGAATCACCGATACGGTAACTAAAGAAAAAGTACTGACGATAGGTATACCTCTTCCTTGTAGTAAAACCATTCGTTGGGGAGTGAAGAAGAAAGGACGTTTTACCGGTAAAATACCGGATGAAAGCTTTAGGAGGAATAACAGACTCCTTCCCGTCAACTTTGCAAAATATGATAATATGGAGACCTATATAGAAGATAACATCCGGATAGCCCTTTTGAACCTGTTTGAAGTTGGTTTTACCCTGAAAGGATATAAAGTAAAGAAACGGTGATAAGTAACTGAATTGTAATCAAACTTCTTTTTCATAGGGATTAAACTTGCTTATCCCGGCAGGAAAACGTATCTTTGTTGGTAAGAAAACTATAACCGCAAGTTCTGATTATAAAACCGGAACTTTTGATTATGTAATCAGAAGTTTCAGTTATAAAACCAGAACTTGCGGTTTTAGTTTGTCCTATAGGAAAAACAACTTTTCCTGTAGGGGAGAACAAGTTTTCTACCTATAGCGAGTAAGTTTTCTATTAATAATCAATATTTCAAATAAACTTTAGTATTATGGCAATGTACGTAATGGAAGAAATGCCCGATATTCATGGAACGGGCGAACAGGTACTTTATCCTCGGTTTGCAATGATAGATCAGGTATCTACCGAGGATTTAATACGTCAGATAGCATCCAGCAGTGGCTTTAATGTCGGAGATGTGGAAGGCGTAATTACACAGATCGGTATTGAAATGGCACATCAGATGGCAGAAGGCAAGTCTGTGAAGCTGGATGGTATCGGAACATTCTCTCCTTCGTTGGCGTTATGCAAAGATAAAGAACGCGAAAAGACCGGAGAGGGTGAAACCCATCGTAACGCACGAAGCATTGTGGTGGGGAGCGTGAACTTTCGTGTAGACAGGAAGATGGTGAGGCGTATCAACGGAAGATGTCTGCTGGAAAGAGCTCCGTGGAAGTCGCAACGCTCTTCACAGAAGTATACACCGGAGCAACGACTAGCATTGGCTGTTAGATATCTGGAGAAACATTCTTTTCTGACGGTCTACGAATACCGGAGACTGACAGGTCTGCTGCGCACAACGGCTACCAATGAATTGCGTCAATGGGCGTATACACCCGGTTCCGGTATCGGGATTGATGGTAGAGGAACACATCGGGTGTATATAAAGAAAACATAATTCATCATATTTGTATGATGATACTTTGAGATTTTGAATTAAGAGCATTGGGGGGAATTGCGGTGAGGGCGCTTTTCTTCAGGGATGTGCTTGAGTGATAACTAAAATTAATAAAAATGGGGAATTTGATTTCATTTATGAAGGAAGTAGCTGAAGGGCTTCGAAAAAGTGGGAATTATGGAACTGCTCATGTTTACAGGAGTAGCATGAATGCTATCATTGCATTTAATGGGAGCAGGAATCTGTCATTCAAGAAAGTGAATCAGGAGTTTCTTAAAAGTTTTGAAACGTATTTGCGGGAAAAGGATTGTAGTTGGAACACGGTTTCAACCTATATGCGTACATTGAGGGCGGTGTACAACCGCGCGGTTGACCGTCGTATGGCATCTTATATACCGCATCATTTCCGGTATGTTTATACAGGAACGCGTGCTGACAGAAAGCGTGCACTGGAAAAGGAGGATATGGAACGATTGATGAAAGAGCTTCCCAAACAAATTCATCAGGGAAGGGAAGAATTACAACGTACGCGCGCGTACTTTTTCTTAATGTTCATGCTTCGTGGTATGCCGTTTGTAGATCTTGCCTATCTTAAAAAGCAGGATATGGTGGGGAATGTGCTTACTTATCGTCGTAGAAAAACCGGGCGGCTTCTAACTGTGACGCTTCTGCCGGAAACTATGAAACTAATAAAAAAGTATATGAACACCGATTCTGCTTCTCCTTATCTTTTTCCCATACTGACTGGCGGAGAAAGTACCGAAGCTACCTACAGGGAATATCAGATAGCTTTGCGTAATTTTAACTATCAGCTTCTGTTGCTGAAACAAGTACTTGCATTGACTTCTGATTTAAGCTCATATACGGCTCGGCATACTTGGGCTACAATGGCATATTATTGCGAGATACATCCAGGCATTATTTCAGAGGCGATGGGACATTCATCTATTATCGTCACAGAGACTTATCTAAAACCTTTTAAGAATAAGAAAATAGATGAAGCGAATGTGACGATTCTATCTTCGCTGAAGAGGAACTATATTTGTGGCAAGTAACTGATTAATAGTGCTGTTACTTTGTAGGTAACGGGGAGAAAAGACGCTGCAAATATGAGCATATTTCTTAAAACATCCAAACAAAATCGTACATTTTTTCTAATAAACTACTCAAAATAGGAATAAACACAGAAGAACACGTGGATTCTTTGTCTTAGAGCTTTGTTAACGTCTAAATTTTGCAATAGATTTCCCGCCCCTCTACTTTTTCTCATAAGCAGGGGTAAGAAGATTCGTCATATATCGTATTATTTTCTAGTATAGACTACTCCAAAAGAGCAGGCACAAGGGTTTTCCCGTTACCTACAAAGTAACGGGAAGAGGGGGAGTGAAGCGAAATAAATCATGAATTAGTACAAACAAATTTTTTATTTATTAATTGTATAACATTTAATTTACTTTTATGAGAAA
>ENA-OOSX01000548-OOSX01000548.1-human-gut-metagenome-genome-assembly--contig:-NODE-548-length-20915-cov-3.375216_pt1 | contig 20915 bp, 10 predicted proteins | sample MGYA00241315_ERZ501225 | MGnify/ENA primary metagenome ERZ501225 (study PRJEB25962, sample SAMEA2042496) | human gut metagenome | biome: human gut; feature: human-associated habitat; material: faeces... | reverse complement strand
TCGGCTTTCATGGCATCTTTCCCAACGTTGCGTGTGTCGGGAACTTGTTTTGCCAATACAACAATTTTCAAACTCATGCTATTAATTATTAGTATTAGTATTTCTTTGTATGTCAGTACCGGGAATAGGAGTAGTAGAATCCTGCTACTGAAATTGGCCGGTTAACTCATTATCAGCCTGCAAATTTACGGAAAGAGTTGGGTTTGACAAGAAAATGGGGTGAAAAATGCACAAGTTGAGGGATTTTGCGCAAATATCAGTTGGCTCTATATCTGTAAAAAAGGTAATAAAACCGGTAATTTATCTACCTTTCCGTTCCCGTTTCCTCTGTACTTTTGCAGCGTCCGGATGAGGTCTGCATAACGGGCAGCATCGGATAAACAAGCATTGCTACTTAAACGTTATTATAGAATATGTATATTGAAAAAGTAAATTCCCCTGCTGACGTGAAAAAGTTATCAGTCAGCGAAATGAACGGATTGGGTGGAGAAATCCGCCAGGTGTTGTTAAACAAGTTAAGCTCCCACGGAGGACACGTAGGTCCCAACCTGGGAATGGTAGAAGCCACCATAGCCCTGCATTACGTGTTCGATTCACCAACGGACAAGATAGTCTATGACGTGTCTCACCAAAGTTATACCCATAAGATATTGACAGGTCGCCGGGCAGCGTTTATGAATGCGGATGAGTATGACGAAGTCTCCGGATATTCCGAACCGTCGGAAAGCGAGCATGACTTCTTCGTCATCGGGCATACCTCTACCTCCGTCAGTCTGGCAAGCGGACTTGCCAAGGCGCGTGACCTGAAGGGGGAGGCGGGTAATGTGATTGCCGTCATCGGCGATGGCTCGTTGAGTGGAGGTGAAGCCTTCGAAGGATTGAATGTAGGTGCCGAACTGGGCACGAACTTCATCGTCATTGTCAACGATAACCAGATGTCCATTGCCGAGAATCATGGCGGGCTATACCGCAATCTGCAACAGTTACGCGAAACGGAGGGGCAGGCTCCCTGCAACTATTTTAAGGCAATGGGATATGATTATCTCTATGTGAAGGATGGCAATGACGTGGAGCAATTGATAGAGGCTTTCCGTGAAGTGAAGGACAAGAAGCATCCGGTTGTGGTACATATCAATACTTTGAAAGGTAAGGGATACAAATTGGCGGAAGAGCAAAAAGAACGTTTCCATTACAGTGTTCCGTTCGACCTTGAAACCGGCAATCTGACCGGTGAGTCTGGAGAGGGTGAAGACTATGCCGACCTTACCGCCGGTTATTTGTTGCAGGAGATGAAGAAAGACCCGACTGTGGTGGGCATCACCGCAGGTACACCTACGGTATTTGGCTTTACACCGGAGCGCCGCAAGGAGGCAGGGCGGCAGTTCATCGATATGGGCATTGCCGAAGAGCAGGCTGTTGCCATGGCTTCTGCCATTGCTGCCGGAGGTGGAAAACCGGTATTCGGGGTCTACAGCACCTTTATCCAGCGCGCCTACGACCAGTTGTCCCAGGATCTTTGCATCAACAATAATCCTGCACTGATTCTTGTCTTCTGGGGAAGCTTATCGAGTATGAATGATGTTACCCATCTTTGTCTTTTTGATATTCCGGTCATCGGTAATATTCCGAATATGGTTTATCTGGCACCTACTTGTCGTGAGGAGTATATGGCAATGCTGGAGTGGGGCATCCGTCAAACGGAACATCCGGTTGCCATTCGCGTGCCGGCCAATGGGGTTGTCCGCAGGAATGTAGAACCGGAGAAGGATTACGGCAAGACGCTGAACCGTTATGAGGTGTCCCATCGTGGAGAGAAGGTCGCCATATTGGGACTGGGCTCTTTCTATCAGTTGGGCGAAGCCGTGGCTGCCCGGTTGAAGGAAGAGAAAGGAGTGGATGCCACGCTTGTCAATCCCCGCTACATCACGGGTGTGGACGAGGCTTTGCTCGATGACCTGAAGCGCGACCATACACTGGTCATTACTCTTGAGGACGGAGTGCTGGACGGTGGCTTTGGCGAGAAGATTGCCCGTTATTACGGTCCGTCGGATATGAAGGTACTGAACTATGGTGTGAAGAAAGAGTTTATCGACCGTTACGATGTGGAGGAGCAGTTGAAGAAGAACCGGTTGACGGTTCCGCAGATTGTGGAAGATATCTGTAGGATTTGGTAAGAATTGAAAAAGGAGATGCATCAAACTGCATCTCCTTCTTTTATTTATTTAATACCCAGTTTCTTGGCAATATCCTTAGGCAGTGCATCCTTGTGCACAATGATGTTCATTGTTTTATAGCGCACGAAAGCTTTGGAAGCATACCACAGTCCTTTGTACTTTCCGGCTTCACCCCAAGAGTTCTTTACCATATAGTATTCGTTGCCTTCCTGGTCTTTGGCTATACCGTAAATCAGCATACCGTGGTCGTCAGTAGTTTCCCAGTTGTCGTATGCCAGCTGGCGCTCTTCTTGTGTGCACCACTTCTGCGGTTGAGGCTTGCTGTTCAGTTTCTTTTCTTCGGGTTTCATTTTCAGCCAGTGTGCCATGTCCGAACCGCTCAGTTCTTGCACCTTTTCTGCATCGGGCATTACGGCTATACCGTCGCGTGTGAAGCCTTGTTCGCTTACGTCACTACCCCATGCAATGGTGTAACCCTTATTGATAGCGTTGTCAAACACTTCCATCAACTCGTCGATAGGCAAGTTGTAGGAAGAAGCCCAACGCCAGTTGTCTTGTATTTCCAGGACGAACGGCTGGTAGAAGGGATGGTGGGTATAGGAAGTCAGTGAGATATAGTCATCTGCATTCAGTCCGGTAGATTCATAGAAAGACTTCGGAGTATATTCCTTGCCTTTGTAGGTGAACTTCTCGGGACGTTCGCCCAGATAGATGTCGTGGATGGCAGTGATGGCCTTCTTCCAAAGCGGGTTATTTTCCTTGTCTGCTTGCAGGCTGCGGTGTCTTCCCTTGGCAATGGCTGCCACTACGGCATCAGATACGGCTGTCAATTCGGTGTGGTTGCTCAGCGTGTCGCCATACATAACGCCCGGACGCATTTCCTCTTCGGGCACCAGACCGAAAGTTTTCATACCATAAATTACATCGTAGAACGAACCGCCTTGTGAGAACGAAACGTCACCATGTGTACGCACTGCCTTGTCGGCACGGTCCAGATAGGTGTTGTGTACGATAAACATTTCAGAAAAGTCGTATTCGCCTTTGCCCATGCGGAGCAGTTCGGATTCGATGAATGCCAGTCCGGAATAGCACCAGCATGTACCGGCACGGTTTTGGTTCTTAACAGAAGTGATAGGATTTTCTTTTACGGTTGTAAAAATGAAACCTTCCTCTTTCGGAGTGTCTTGTGCTATTGTGTTTAAACTTAATAAACCCAATGCAGCCATCAGTATTGATTTCTTCATCATAATTAAAATGTTATAGATTTATAGTTGCAACTGCAAATATAGGCAGAATATCGTAAACAAAAGCTATCTTTGAAGCGTTAATTCTGACACTTATGGAGAAAATAATACGTATCGACGACCATAGCGGTCTTGTTTTGGAGGGCGGCGGTATGCGCGGCGTCTTCACTTGCGGTGTGCTCGACAGCTTTATGGATCGTGGCATTCGCTTTCCCTATACCATCGGCGTCAGTGCCGGAGCCTGCAACGGACTTTCTTATATGTCCGGTCAGCGCGGGCGTGCCAAGTACAGCAATATCGACTTGCTGGAAAAATACAATTACATCGGATTGAAGTATCTGTTGAAGAAGCGGAATATCATGGATTTCGATTTGTTGTTCCAGGAGTTTCCGGAACACATACTTCCCTACGACTACGAGGCATACTTTCATTGTCCCGAACGCTATGTGATGGTAACTACCAACTGCGAGACGGGCGAAGCGAACTATTTTGAGGAGAAGCGGAGTAAAGAGCGCGTCATTGATATTGTGCGTGCTTCGAGCAGTCTGCCGTTTGTCTGTCCCATTACCTACGTGGACAACATCCCGATGCTGGATGGAGGTATTGTGGACAGTATCCCTTTGATGCGTGCCCGTCAGGATGGATTTACCAATAATGTAGTGGTGTTGACGCGCAATCATGGGTACCGTAAGGAAATTCAGGGAACGAAGGTTCCACCTTTTATATATAAGAAATATCCGCTATTGCGTGAAGCCATCAACCGCCGCAGCATTGTCTATAATCAACAGTTGGAGCAGGTGGAACGGATGGAAGCCGCCGGGGAAATCGTTGTGATCCGTCCACAGAAGCCGGTAGTGGTAGACCGCATCGAGCGTGACATCAAGAAGCTGACGGAGCTTTATGAAGAAGGATACCGGTGTGCGGAACAGTTTGCTTTTCGTTTTTGATTCTGAGAGAGTATACTATGAGAGCTGGTGCAATTAGCATCTGCTCCCATATTGTTTTCATTCTTTTCTATTAATTTGCTGCTAAAGCTAAAGTTTATTTAGCAAAAAACACGCGTAGAATACCTTTAGAAAGGGGATGTATCAAAAATACCACCTTTCGTAACATTTGTTATAGGTGCAAATCCTGGTTTCGCTTAATTTTGCTGACACAAAACTCAATTGCAGAATTGGTTTATTATTAACTTTAAATTAATAGATATGTTGAAAAGCATTAGTCTCAGGCTTTGCACACTAATTGTGCTTCTTTTTGTGGGCATTCTTTCCTTTGCCCAGCAAGTTCAGGTAAAAGGTACTGTCGTTGAAAAATCGAGTGGTGAATCCATTATCGGTGCTTCTGTCATGGAAGTAGGTTCCAACAGCAATGGAACAATTACGGATATTGATGGAAATTTCACGCTGTCTGTAACTTCCGGTGCCACATTGTCCGTATCCTATATAGGATATAAAACCGTTACAGTAAAGGCACAGCCCACTTTACGCATTGAGTTGACGGAAGATTCCCAGTTGATTGATGAAGTAGTGGTGACCGGCTATATGTCCGAGAAGAAGGCCAGTTTGACCGGTTCGGTGGCTGTGGTCAAGATGAAGGATGTAGCAGATATTCCTACGGGAAATGTGTTGTCGAGCTTGCAGGGACGTGTTGCCGGTATGAACATTACGACTGACGGCACACCGGGCGGTGGAAATACTTCTACATTGGTCCGTGGTAAGTCATCTTTCCGAAATGATGCCAATTCCCCGCTTTATGTCATTGACGGTGTGATGACCCGTGAGAACATCTCGTCTATCCTTTCTTCCAATGATGTAGAATCCATTCAGGTATTGAAGGATGCCGCTTCCGCTTCTATTTATGGTGCACAGGCTGCCAATGGTGTGATTATCATTACTACCAAACGTGCCAAGAAAGGGGAGACCCGTGTGGATTTTGATATGTCGTTGACTTTGCAGACCTATCAATGTGGCTTTGATATGTTGAATGCAGATGAGTGGGGCCAGGTTTATTGGTCGGCTTATAAGTATGCCAATAATGGAGCTACGCCAAGCAGCGAAATATATGGTAATGGTGCAACTCCTCAACTTCAAGACTATATCGGCCTGAATGGAGCTAAAGTACATGCCGTTGATACGGATTGGCGCGATGTGGTTTATCGCACTGCCTTGATGCAGAATTACAGTGCGACACTTTCAAAGGGCTCTGACAATGGTGCCTTCTCGTTAGCGTTGAACTATCTCGACCATGACGGTCTGGTAGAGAATACGAATTTCCAGCGTATCAATACCCGCATCAGTTCTAACTATCATTATCTTGACAATCGCTTGCGCATCGGCGAGAACGTTGCTATCAATCGTTGGACACAGACCCTCAGTCCGGCCGGTGTAGATGAGAATGCCATCAAACAGCATCCTGCCAAGACGGTTTATGATGAGAATGGCAATTATAACGATGCCATCAATGATGTTTTGGGTGATGCCCCCAATATGGCACGTTTGTTGGAGAATGAAAAACAGAACAAACATGATTACTGGCGTATCTTTGGTAATGCATTCCTTGAAATTGAACCGATTAAGAACCTGGTGCTGAAAACCAATTTCGGTATGAATTATTATGATGAAACCAACAAAACTTTTGAGCCGGCATGGGCACGCGATGAGGTCAATAAGCTGACTCAATCATCCAACAAAAGACTGGATTGGGTATGGACCAATACCGTGACTTATAGCAAAGCTTTTGGAAAGAACAATCTGACTGCACTTCTTGGTACAGAAGCCAAGAAGAACCATTCGGAATCCATGTTCGGTTATGGTACGGGACTGGCTGTAGAAGATGAAGATTATATTTATCTCGACGGTGTGACTGCCGGTAAGAATGTAGGTGCCGGTGCTTCCAATTATGGCATGGTGTCTTACTTTGGTAAAGTGAATTATGATTATGAAGGACGGTATCTGGCTTCTGTTACGGTACGCCGTGATGCTTCTTCCCGCTTGGCAAAGGGTAATAATGTGGATTACTTCCCTTCAGTGTCGGCAGGCTGGCGCATTTCAAGTGAGAAGTTTATGGAAGCGACCAAGAATTGGTTGGCAGATTTGAAACTACGTGCTTCATGGGGTATCAATGGTAACGATATTATTGATAATGAGTCCCCCTATACTAAATACTTGATTAGTCTGAAGGATGCAAGCTACAACATGAACGGTGATGGAACGACTTTGGCTCCCGGTGGTTACAAAGTGAGGTCTACCAATCCCGATTTGAAGTGGGAGAGTACAAGACAACTCAATATTGGTGTGGACGCCGCTTTCCTGAATGGACGTCTGAGTGCTTCTCTCGATTATTTTGATAAGAAGACAAGTGATATGCTTGTAGAGAAACCGTATATTGCTGTCATTGGCGAGGGTGGTTACTGCTGGTATAATGGTGGTACGATGAACAATAAAGGTTTCGAGATGGCATTGACCTGGAATGATAAGGTGAAGGATTTCCAGTATAATGTAGCATTTAACCTTTCATATTACAAGAATGAAGTGACAGAGCTGTCGGAAGAAATTTACTATACTTATGGTGGCGGTAATGGTGTTGACAAGACCTTGGTTGGTCAACCGTTCGGTTCATGGATGGGCTTCAAGACAGATGGAGTGTTCCGTACCCAGCAGGAGGTGGATGAGTATAAATCCAAATATAATGTACAGTTTGGCGCTCCCGGAGTAGGACGTATTAAATACGTGGATGCTGATGGTAACGGTACGATTGATACGAACGACCGTGTATGGTTGGGGTCTGACAATCCGAAAGTGATTGCAGGTCTGAATCTTGGGGCATCTTGGAAAGGCTTTGACCTCAGCATGTTCTTCAACGGTATGATTCGTGATGCCTATAACAACTCCAAATATTATACGGATTTGTTCCAATGCTGGACCGGTAATCATTCTACCCGCCTGCTCGATGCCATGCATGCCTACGAGAACTTTGAAAAGACGGGTGTTTACAATAGCAGTGTACCTGCTTTAACCACCCTTAACAGCAACAATGAGCACGAAGTTTCTGAGTTCTATATTGAAAATGGTTCGTATATCAAGCTGAAAAGCCTGACATTGGGTTACACGCTTCCTAAAGCAGCTCTCGACAAGATGAAGATGCGTCATGCGCGCATTTATTTCCAGGCTCAGAATTTGTTTACGATTACCGGTTATACGGGTGCCGACCCTGAAGGTCTGGGCTATCCTTATCCGTTGCCCCGTACGTTCTCTTTGGGATTATCATTTGGTTTCTAAACTTTAAAACTATACTATTATGAAATTGAAACATTTATATATGCTTGGCGCAGTAGCGCTGATGACTGCAAGCTGTAATGAAGACCGTTTCCTGGATTTGAAGCCCCAGGGTAGCTTGAACGAAGATATTATGACTTCTACAGAAGGTGCCGACCTTTTAGTGAATGCCGCGTATGCTGCTTTGGGTGGTCCCGAGGGACAGAGTTGGAGTGTATGGTGTCATCCTACTTCCAATTGGACTTATGGTGAGGTGCGTTCGGATAATGCCTATAAAGGCGGTGGTGGTGTCGGTGACCTTAATGAAGTGCACCGTATGGAGACATTTGATATGGATGCAACCAATGGATTCTTGGACAGCAAGTGGTATCATCTATATTGCAGTGTACAGCGTTGTAACTCTGCATTGCGCGTACTGAATGCTGCAACAGATGAGCAGGTAAACGGACGTGTATCCCGCATTGCGGAGATGAAAGTGCTTCGTGCCCATTATTATTTTGAATTAAGCCGCCTTTTCAACAAGATACCTTATTTTGATGAGAACGTTGAGATTTCCCAATATCCGGATATTCCGAACAATGAGTTTACCCGTGACGAGATTCTGAGTATGCTGGCCAAGGAGATGCTTGATGCCGCCGAACAGCTTCCTGCATCACAGCCGGAGGTAGGGCGTATTCATAAATACATAGCACTGGCCTATGCGGCTAAAATCAAGCTGTACCAGGCGTATCAGCAAGATGAGATTACGCATGCCGTAACTTCCATCAATAAAGAGCTGCTGAGGGAAGTCGTTTCGCTTTGCGACCAAGTGACTGCCAGCAACCGTTACGGTTTGCTTGACGATTTCCAGGGATTGGATTTAGTAACTAATGAAAACGGTAAAGAATCTGTTTTTGCCATTCAATATTCCATGAATGACGGTACCGAAAGTGCCGGCCGCATCAACTGGAGCAATCTGTTGAATTCTCCGGGTGGAGGCAGCCCTTACGGAGGTGACGGTTTCTTCCTGCCCAGTCAAGATCTGATAAATGCTTACCAGACAGATGCAAACGGTCTGCCCGATTTTAATTATCAGTCAAAGTCTGATTATAGTTGGGCGGTATTGAACAATGGGGTTTATACTTTACAAAACACGACTCCCAATGTAGACCCGCGTCTCGATTTTGTTGTGGGCCGTCCTACTATAACTTGGAAAACTTATCCGGACAAGCCGTGTGAGGGATGGGTGCGTGATAAGGATACTTATGGCTATAATTGCGCGAAGCGCTTCTGGGTTTCTCCGGAAAGTAGTGATATGTTTAATGGCTGGCCTTGGGGGGCTTCACAGTTGAACTGGCAGATTATACGTTACGCGGATATTCTTCTTTGGAAAGCTGAGGCTCTTATTGAACTCAATGAAGGCAATGGACTCGAAACTGCCCGTGATTTGATTAATCAGATACGCAATCGTGCCCGGAACAGCGCCTATGTAAAGGATTTCAACGACCATTCCAAATATGCGGCCAACTACCTTGTCAATCCTTATCCTGCTGATGTCTGGAATCAGGATTATGCCCGTCAGGCCCTCCGTTGGGAAACACGTCTGGAGAAGGCTTTGGAAGGTGAACGTTTCTTCGACCTAGTCCGTTGGGGCATAGTGGAAACAACCATGAACAAGTACATTACCGCGGAGTCGGACAATCGCATTTATTATGCCAATGCGCACTTTACGGGTGGAAAGGATGAGTATTATCCGGTTCCGAACAATCAATACGGATTTTCTGGAGGCAAGTATGTACAGAATCCCGGTTATGCTCCGTTCAACTAATTATATTTTGAAATAAAAACGTAAGGGAGGGGAAACGTTTGTTTCCCTCTTTTCCTTTAAACAATCTTTTATTATGAAAAACTTTGCCTATTCTATATTAGGCTGTCTATTGCTTTCTTTGAATGCAGCTTTTGCTCAAAAAACATGGTCGTTTGACGGGCAGGACCCCTTACTTTCCTGTGACGGTAAGTCATTGTTGAATTTGTACACTATAAAGGAAATACCAGAATTTGTTACCGGAGTCGAAGGTAAAGCCCTTCGTACAGACGGGTATTCCACTTGGATGGATACAACCACGGAAGGAGATGTTTCGTCGTTGTCCGGATGGTTTGCTCTGGAATCTTATCCGACGGATACTGCTGCCTTTATGGGAATCAGAGACATGGCAGGAACATCTGTAGCGGTATGTGTAGACCGTTATGGTGAGCTGCTGTTGGGAATGGGGCAGAATGGCTCATACTCTTACTGTTCATTAAAGACAAAAGTCGACCGTTTCAAGTGGCTGCATGTGGTCTTTGATTTGAGTAATGAATCGGTTTGCCTGAATGGGCAGAGGATGAGTGCAGAGGTATGGCCCCGGAACTTGCAGGATGGTGAAATGATGTTTCGGGTAGGTAAGGATTTCAGGGAAAAGAAGGTTTGGATGTACGATGTTACGGCTATAAACGGGTTGATTGACGGGATAAGCCTCACTCCCTTTTCCGATGATTCGTCTGCATGGAGAGACGAGATTGCCTTAGGATTGAAGAAGACTCCGGTTTTGGCTATTCCGGAAACCCGTTTTGCGAAGGACTTCAACCGTCCTCGCTATCATCTGTTGCCGGCTGCCAACTGGACGAATGAGACGCATGGTTTACTTCTTTATAAAGGTAAATATCATATATTCAATCAGAAGAATGCTTCTGCAATCTTCCTGGGACAGATAAATTGGGGACATTTCAGCAGTCCCGATATGCTTCATTGGACGGAGGAAAAGCCGGCTTTGACTCCTGATGCTGCTTATGACAAGAATGGAATATGGTCCGGGCATGCTGTTATCAATGATGACGGTATCCCCCAGCTGATATACACAGCCGGTGGAGACAAGATGGGAGTGGGTATTGCTTTTCCAAAAGATACAGCGTTGATAGAATGGGAGAAATATGCGGGTAATCCGGTTATTGCCGAGAAGCCTGCCGGATATACCCGTACGGACATGCGTGACCAGTATGTTTGGAAAGAGGGTGATGTCTGGTATATGATTATCGGTTTCGGCATTGAGCAGACCGATACACCCCACGGGGCTTTGCTGCTTTATAAATCGGCGGACTTGAAGAGATGGGATTTTGTACATTTGCTGTTTGAGGGCAATCCGGAAGTGGATGACTCCGGTATTTTCTGGGAAATGCCGGTCTTTAAGAAGATGGGCGGCAAATATGTTCTTTTGGTGAATAGGGTTCCTCATAAAGGCATACCTGCGCGTTGCCAGTATTGGATAGGAGATTTCAAGAATGAAAAGTTTATACCGGACAACCCAGTCCCTCAAAATCTGGAGGTCATCAATCGCTTGCTGTCCCCCTCTGTTGTTGAGACTCCGGAAGGGGATGTTGCTGCCATTGCCATTATACCCGATGAAATAGGAGGGGAGGCCACTTATGAACAAGGATGGGCACATCTCTACAGTATGCCCAGAAGATGGCAGCTGAAAGATGGGAAACTATGCCAAACACCCCATCCCGTGATGAAACAATTGCGTGAACAACCGACGGTTTATTCCAGACAGGCATTGACTGCTGCGAAACCGTGCATTGTGAGCAGAAGGGAACATCAGCTTGAAGTCAAGGCGACTTTTTATCCCGGTGACGCAAAACGGTTTGGATTTACATTGTGTAAGAATCCGGATAATAGCGAATATAGCCTGATTTATTATGATGTGGAGAAGGAGGAACTTATTGTGGACCAGACGCATTCTTCCTTGCGTGCACACATTCCTTTGAAGATTCGTAAGGATCATTATCGGTTGGATACTGCTAAACCGGTGGAGATTCGTTTGTTTATTGACGGTTCTGTAGTGGAAGGATTTATTAATAACGAAGATGCGTTCACTACAAGAATCTTCCCTTTGAAAGAAAATAGTACGCTATTGGAGCTATTCTCTGATGGAAAAACAACGGAAGTTGCTGCCGAAGTTTGGAAACTGAAAGATGTAAAGGTAAAGATGAACTTTTAATGAAAATACAGAAAATGAAGATACCAGCTATATTGGGTGCACTTTTATTGGCAGGAACATTGTCTGCCGGTGCACAAATGAATTCAGACAGTTTATACAAAGAGCCGTATCGTCCTCAGTATCATTTCAGTCCGGAGAAGGGATGGATTGGTGATCCCTCGGGATTCATGTACTATCAGGGTAAATATCATATGTACTGGTGGGGCAAAGTCGAATCTACAGATTTGGTACATTACCAACAGATAACCCCTTATGCCATGACCGGAACGGATGACAATATCAGTTACTTCACCGGTTCTGCGGTCATAGACAAGAACAACACGGCCGGCTTCGGCAAGGGGGCTTATGTGGCGGCTTACACCGTTTTTGAGAAGGACTCCAAGAAACAGGCGCAGGGCATCTCTTTCAGTCATGACGGAAAGACATTTCATTATTATGAAGGTAACCCGGTTCTGGACCTTTGGAGTACGGAATTCAGGGACCCTACCGTCTTCTGGCACGAGCCGACCCAAAAATGGGTGATGGTTGTAGCCAAGGCCCTGGAGAAGAAAATAAAGTTTTATACCTCTCCTGATTTGAAGAGCTGGACTTGGACCAGTGATTTTGGCCCTGCCGGTGACAGTGAAAAGTCTTGGGAGTGCCCGGATTTATTCCAGTTGCCGGTTGACGGGGATTCTGACAAGAAAAGGTGGGTGATGGTCGTATCTGTAAACTGGGCGCAAGAACAATATTTTATAGGAGACTTCGACGGCACTTCTTTTAAGCTGATGGAGAACCATCCTGCAGAGCCTCTATATGTGGACAAAGGGCTGGACTTTTATGCATCCCGCACATTTCAGGATTTTGACGGAACGTTGGATTCCAAAATTTCGATGGGCTGGGTTGCAACCTGGGACTATGCACCGGTAGCTCCATCGAAGTATGGGAAGGGCTTCTGGTCCATTCCCCGTAATCTGGAACTGAAGACATACAAGGAAGGCGTGAGGCTGGTGCAGAAACCGGTGGAACAGTTGCAAACACTTCGCCATAAGCCTGCATCGGTGAAACGTGCTTTATCGGTGGGAACACAGAGGTTACCCGGCTTTGTTCCCGATGAGAATGTCTACGAACTCGATGCTTCGTTTTCTACTGACGTATCCAACACCTTTGGCTTGAATTTGTGTGTGGGTGAAGGGCGCAAAGTGGTGGTCAGCTATGATACGGATTCACATAATCTGGTGATTGACCGCACCCATTGCTCCGATGTGCAGATTCCTAAATTCAGCTGTATGGCATATGCCAGGGTGGAACCGGTAGATAATAAGATACGTTTGCATATATTTGTAGACAAATCGAGTATTGAAATCTTTGCCAATGACGGGAAGGATGTATTCACATTATTAACCTATCCGGGCGAGGCTCAAACCGGTATCGAACTTTTTGCGCAGAAGAAGGGGACGAAGATGGAGTTGGATGCCTGGATGCTTAAATCAATATGGAGATGAGGAATTTATTGTTTGCATTGCTGCTTTTGCCTTTGATGGCCTCTTGTGTGAAGGATACGGCACAAGTGACTTTGGACTCTTTGCTGGATGAAATGATATCTGTAGAAGAATCCGCACGTTATCCGCTGGTGCCATATCGTTGCCTGCAAGTCAGCAGTTATGACCGCTCCTCCGTGTCTCCCGATTCGCCGGGATGGTTTGCCAACAATGATGGCTATGGCATTGTCTGTACGGATACGGTTGATGGGAGAGTGGAACGTGTGATGTTCGATGAAAAGGGCCCTGGAGCTATTACCCGTATCTGGATAACCACAGTTGACAAGCGTGGGACTTGGAGATTTTATTTTGATGGCGAAAGTACTCCCGGATGGATAGTTCCTGCCTATGATTTGATGCGTTTCGGAATACCCAGGTTGGGTAGGGGACTGCTTCAACCCCACACCAGCTATACTCCGGACGGGAAAGGCGGCAATACTCTTTTCCTGCCCATCCCTTTTGCCCGGAGTTGTAAAATTACATTTGAAGACGAACCGGGCATTGCGCCTACTCCCAAATACTATCACATCAATTATCGCAAGTATCCCGAAGGAACTTCTGTGGAAACCTTCTCTGCGGCATCCGTAGCCCGCGTCGGTAAAAAGATTTCAGAGGTAGATGATGCCTTGCTGCATCCTGCATCCCGTTCCGGTTTGCAGGTGGACAAGAAGCGGCAGGTGCTCCAGCCGGGCGATTCTTTGTGGATTGACCTGCCGCAAGGGGAAAATGCGGTTTATGAAATCAGTTTCCAGCTCGCGAATGCAGATTCTACGGCTTATGCCCAACTGATGCGCAATCTTATATTTAAGGCTGATTTTGACGGCCGGTCTACGGTTTGGGTTCCTCTTTCGGATTATTCGGGAGGGGGTATGGGTGCTCCGGCTGTTGATAGCTGGTTCTTGTCTGCAGACGGACAAGGCAAGGTGGTGAGCCGCTGGCTGATGCCCTACAAGACAGAAGGCAGACTATTGTTACAAAATATCTCCGCACACACTGCAGACGTGAGTATGGAAGTGGGAACGGCACCTTTGCCATGGGGAGGGCGTTCCCTCTATTTCCATGCTTCCTGGCGCCAGCAGACCGGACTTCCGGTTTATGAGCGTCCGGATGATGATGCAAATTGCCGGGAGTGGAACTTTGCCACATTGACCGGACGAGGCATATACAAAGGGGATGTCCTGACTCTGTATAACCATTCGCGTGCCTGGTACGGAGAAGGGGATGAAAAGATATGGGTAGATGATGATGTTTTTCCATCGCATTTCGGTACCGGAACAGAAGATTACTACAATAGTTCGTGGGCTCCGGTCGTAATATTCCAAACGCCTTTTGGTGGCGCACCCCGTGCCGACCAGGCGAGTTCTCACGGTTATAATACATTCTTCCGTACAAGGAATTTGGACGGTATACCGTTTTCTTCATTATTGCGTTTCGACATTGAATTGTTGAGTTGGGTAAGGGGAACTGTAGATTATGCAACTACCGTTTACTGGTATGGAGATATGGGAGCGAAAGCTGTTGATACTTCAGGACTTGAGGAAGCAGCCCAAGACTTGCTACCCGTTCCCGGCGATTTATCTAAATATCGAAGAGAAAATAGCATAGAATTTGAGGAAACAACTCCAATAGCCTCTTCTCCATCCATTCATTTTGACAAGCAGAGTATGCTTGGTTTCGTTGACGGGCAATGGAGTGGAGGAACCCAACTCTTGTGTATTGGTGGAAAACCGGGTGATTCTGTAGAGTTTGAGTTCAATCAATTGGAAGACTGTCCTTATCAACTGGTGGTGTATGCCACGAAAGCTCCTGATTATGGCATAGTTTCTTTTTCCGTAAATGGACAAGATACACATATAAAGTGGGATGGATATGATACAAAAGTTACTCTTTCTGACCCTATTTCTTTAGGATGCTATAGTCCGGTGCGTGGAGCATTGACTTTGAAAATATCTTTGTCAGGAGCTAACCCAAAAGCTGTTGAGGAGAAGAATTTGTTTGGATTAGATGCTATACAACTTATGAAAAAACAATGATATTATGAAAGAGAGGATACTGATACTTTTACTACTGGCTACTGTTTGTAGTATGCAGGCACAAAATATTCACATGGCACTACGTCCGGATGATTTACTGATAGATAATTTTGAAGGAGATACTTTTGGAAACTGGATATTGGAAGGAAATGCTTTTGGCAATTCACCAGTTTCTATGGAACGTTTGTCAATATGGGGGGATAATAGGTTTGAAGGAAATCGGATGGCTTCTAGCTTTGTCAATGGAGATGCCGGTACCGGTGTATTGAAGTCACCTCTTTTCAGGATAGAACGCAGATATGTTAATTTTCTGATAGGTGGGGGTGTTGATTATCAGCGGGAGTATGTAGCCCTTTGGATTGATGGAAAGGAGGTGAAAAGAAGTACGGGGTATAATAGACGTGTCATGGAATATGAGTCTTGGGATGTTGCTGAATATATGGGAAAAAATGCCCGGATTGTTTTAGTGGACCAATCAAAAGAGGGCTGGGGATTTATCAATGCCGACTGTTTCTACCAGTCTGATACCAAATTGGAAAAAGAAATTTTTGCGAAAAGAATGTTGGTAACTCACCGTTATTTGAATATTCCGGTAAAGATGGGAGCGGTTATAGAACAGATGGATATATGGATTGGTGATAAAATGGTACGTAATATGGAAGTGGAGCTTGGCGGCGATGAACCTGATTATTGGGTTACATTGGAGGTCAAGGATTGGATTGGGCAAGAATTACGGATAGAGGCGAGTAAGAGTCCTAATGTAGAGCAAGCTTTGAATCAATGCTTTTGTTCTGAAACTCCTAAGGAAGAGAACTTGTTTTATAAAGAACCGTTACGTCCTAAAGTACATTTTACTTCTCGCCGGGGATGGCTGAATGATCCGAATGGTCTGGTTTGGCATGAAGGGGAGTGGCATCTGTTTTATCAGCATAATCCCTATGGCTGTATTTGGGGTAATATGACATGGGGGCATGCTGTGAGCCGGGATTTGGCACATTGGACTGAGTTGGGGGATGTATTACATCCGGACTCGTTGGGACCTATTTTTTCCGGTTCGGTAGTTGTTGATAAAAAGAATACGCTGGGGTGTCAACAAAATGGAGATACAGTATTGGTTGCTGTTTATACTTCGGCAGGTGGATTCGGGTATCACACCCGGCATTTGCAACATTCACAAAGTATAGGATATAGTTTGGATAAGGGGCGTAATTGGGTTACTTTTTCCGGTAATCCGGTACTTCCCACGTTGGTCAGGTACAATCGTGATCCTAAGGTGACGTGGCATACGCCGACTGGCAGATGGATTATGGTATTGTACTTGGATAAGCAGGAGTATGCTATCTTTTCATCTCCCAATTTGATGGATTGGACTGAAACGGACCGTTTTAAATTAGAGGGGGCGGATGAGTGTCCCGACTTTTTTGAAATGTCCGTAACCAATGAACCTACTGTCCGGAAATGGGTCTTTACCGGGGCGAACAGTACCTATTTGGTTGGGAGTTTTGATGGATATCGTTTTCGGCCTGAGACGAAACCTGTAAAAATGGATAGTGGTACAAACTATTATGCGGTTCAAACATATAGTAATGCACCAGATGACCGAAGAATACAAATAGCATGGATGAACGGAAGTAATTTCCCGGATATGCCTTTCAATCAACAAATGTCCTTTCCGCGTGAATTAACATTACATCGGGTTGATAAAGGATATGTCTTAAAAAGTATGCCGGTAAATGAACTCGCTTTATTATATGGGAGAAAGTACATCTGGAAGAGTCTGGTAGTTGAAGAAAAGAATTGTTTCACGACAAAGTTGAATACTCCTGCCTTCTATCTGAAAACGGGTTTTGCTGTAGATAGTGTTGATGCGCAGATATTGGCTTTTGATATTAATGGTTTGAATTTGATTTACGATTCTGTCAAACAGATACTCACTGTTGAGAAAGAGAATGGGGAAACCTTGAAGCAGATGGTGCTAAAGCCCAATGAAGGAAGAATTGAATTGGATATATTGTCGGATATTGCTTCTGTAGAAATCTTCGTCAATCAAGGAGCACTGTCTGCTGCTTTCTATCATCTGATTGAAAAAAACACTCCTTCTGTCACCATATCAGTTGAAGGCGGACAAACAAAGTTGAAACAGTTGACAATTCATGAATTGAATTCTATGTATGTTCCCCAGTGACATACAGATACCTTTTTAAGGATGGAATGTAACATTTGTAGTATGCTTTGAAACAAAAAAGATAGTCTCCTGCTGCTTGGTGGCGTATCTTTGCATGGTAGAAAAACATAATTAATTTAATACCAACAGAAACATGATTCATTTAAAAGACTTTTGGCGGACAATCAAAAGGACGCTTACCGTATTTATATTAGGAACTACCGTGGCTGTCTTCACATGCCAGGCCATAAATCCTCCTTTCGTGATTAAACATCTGGGTGACGGACAGAGTATCGTCCAAATTGACGAGCAGAAGAAGTTTTTGCTGCTGCCGGTGGAAGAGGCTTCTCCGGAGGCAAAATTGTATATGATAGCGGACAATGATGTTGTACGCAGTATGAACGTGCGATTGGCAGTCAATAAGGTTGACTATTTTGTTCCGGTCGATTTGACTGGCTTCGATAATAAACATCTCTCTTTCAACTTCCAGCTTATTCCGGATTCGGCCTTATGCTGGGAAGAAATGAAACTGTCGGATGAATTCGATGTTTCGAACCGGGAGAAGTTCCGTCCGGTGTATCATTTCAGCCCGGCTTACGGTTGGATGAATGATCCTAACGGAATGTTCTACAAAGACGGGGTCTACCATTTGTTCTACCAGCATAATCCCTACGGCTCCATGTGGGGGAACATGCATTGGGGACATGCCACCAGTACGGACCTCGTCACTTGGGAACATCACGGAGATGCTATTTCGCCCGATGCGCTGGGAACAATTTTCAGTGGCTCTTGTGTTGTCGACAAGGATAATACGGCCGGGTTCGGTGCCGGTGCCGTCATTGCCTTCTATACATCGGCAAGCGACCGCCAAGTGCAGAGCATGGCCTATAGCCTTGACAACGGAAAGACCTTCAAGAAGTATGCGCGAAATCCCATCCTGACTTCCACGCAGCGCGACTTCCGTGACCCTAAAGTCATCTGGCACGAAGATACCAAGAAATGGATCATGGTTCTTGCCGTAGGGCAGGAAATGGAGATATACTCTTCTGCCGACCTGAAGAGCTGGACGCTGGAGAGCAAATTCGGTGAAGGACAAGGTGCTCACGGCGGAGTCTGGGAGTGTCCCGACCTGCTTGAACTGCCGGTTGAAGGTACGGAACTGAAGAAGTGGGTACTCGTCTGTAACCTCAATCCGGGTGGACCGTTCGGTGGCTCTGCCACACAATATTTCGTAGGGACATTTGACGGTAAGAAATTCGTGAACGAGTCTCCCGCAGTGACGAAATGGATGGACTGGGGAAAAGACCATTATGCAACTGTCACTTGGAGCAATGCTCCTGCAGGACGTGCCATTGCATTGGCATGGATGAGCAACTGGCAATATGCCAATGATGTGCCCACCCGTCAATACCGTAGTGCCAACTCCGTGCCGCGCGACCTTTCGCTCTATACCTCGGAGGGTGAAACCTATGTAAAGGTAACCCCGTCTCCCGAATTGCTGAAACTGAGGGATAAAGGCAGCAAGAAGCGTGCTTTCAAGGTAGACCGCACGTATAACCTGGACAAACTGCTGAATGACAATTCCGGAACGTATGAAATCGAAATGACCATCAAGAACAAGGATGCGGATGTGATAGGATTCCAGCTCTTTAACTCGAAAGGCGAGGAGGTGGAGATGTACTATAACCTGGCGGAAAAGACGTTCACCATGGACCGTATCAAGAGTGGTGAGGTGTCGTTCAGCAAGGACTTCCCTGCAGTGACCGTGGCTCCTGTCGAGGGTGGCAATGAAATGAAACTCCGCTTGTTCGTAGACAAGTCGGGCATTGAAGCGTTTGGCAACGACGGACGTTTTGCCGTGACAAATCTCGTATTCCCGTCGGAACCTTACAACCGTATCAGTTTCTATGCTAAAGGTGGAAGCTGCAATGTCACCTCGTTTACTGTGTACAAACTCGGATTAAAATAACAGATAATAATCTTCAGCATGGAAAATACTAAGAATTCTTCTTTGGCAAAGCTCTTTCCGGTCATGCTTTGCTTCTTCGCCATGGGCTTTGTGGATTTGGTGGGCATCGCCTCCAACTACGTGAAGGCCGACTTGAACCTGACCGACTCGCAAGCCAACATATTCCCGTCTCTGGTGTTCTTCTGGTTCCTCATCTTCTCCGTACCTACGGGTATGCTGATGAACCGCATCGGACGCAAGAAGACGGTGCTTCTCAGCCTTGTCATCACGTTTGCCTCTTTGCTTCTCCCGGTTTTCGGAGACGGCTACGTGCTGATGCTGCTCTCGTTCTCATTGCTGGGCATCGGCAATGCGCTGATGCAAACGTCGCTCAACCCGCTGCTTTCCAATATCGTAAGCGGCGAGCGGCTGGCAAGTTCGCTCACCTTCGGACAGTTTGTAAAAGCCATTGCTTCGTTTCTGGCTCCATACATCGCCATGTGGGGAGCTACGCAGGCCATTCCGTCTCTGGGCATGGGCTGGAGGGTGCTGTTCCCGGTCTATATGGTCATTGCGGTGATTGCCATTCTCTGGCTGAGCGGTACTTCCATCCGCGAGGAAAAGGAAGAGGGACGCCCTTCCACCTTCGGGGAGTGCCTCGCCCTGCTGGGCAAGCCGTTTATCTTTCTCTGCTTCCTGGGCATCATGTGCCATGTGGGCATTGATGTAGGTACGAATACCACAGCGCCCAAAATCCTGATGGAGCGTCTGGGCATGACGCTGGCCGATGCCGGCTTTGCCACCAGCCTTTACTTCATTTTCCGCACGGCGGGTTGCTTTCTCGGCGCCTTCATTCTTCAGAAGATGGCTCCCCGAACCTTCTTCGGCATCAGCGTGTTATGTATGTTGGCTGCGATGGTAGGGTTGTTCGTTTTCCATGAAAAGACAATGATATACATTTGCATTGCCCTTATCGGTTTCGGCAATTCGAACATCTTTCCGGTTATCTTCTCTCAGGCGTTGCTTGCTATGCCACAAAAGAAGAACGAGGTTTCCGGTTTGATGATTATGGGGCTCTTCGGCGGTACGGTATTTCCGATAGCAATGGGCTTGGCAAGTGATGCTGTAGGACAAAGCGGTGCCGTGGCTGTGATGACGGTAGGGGTAGTGTACTTGTTCTTCTATATGCTGCGTATGAAGCGGTAATCTTTGTTCGCAGGCTGCGGACACATATCCCAAGGCTGCGGATATCTGTCCCAAGGTTGAGGATGTCTATCCCAAGCCTTGGGATAGAGATAATCCTTAGTTCTTAGAGACTTTTTAATAGATAATTGGCAACTTTTCATTCTATAGTTAGGAACTTTTTATTAGGTTTGCAGCGGGTAGGACATTGAGTTTGCCGTGAATAAAATATATCATTCATTAAACAATATAATATTATGAATAAGATAATAGTAGGTATGGGCGAGGCTCTGTGGGACTGCCTCCCCGAAGGAAAGAAGATAGGCGGTGCTCCGGCTAATTTCGCTTATCATGTTTCAC
>ENA-OOSX01000502-OOSX01000502.1-human-gut-metagenome-genome-assembly--contig:-NODE-502-length-22194-cov-5.923348_pt1 | contig 22194 bp, 19 predicted proteins | sample MGYA00241315_ERZ501225 | MGnify/ENA primary metagenome ERZ501225 (study PRJEB25962, sample SAMEA2042496) | human gut metagenome | biome: human gut; feature: human-associated habitat; material: faeces... | reverse complement strand
TATATACAAAAAGTATTGAATACACTTTATGATATGACCCCGGAGTACGGAGTTTGTAAAGTGGGAATGGTGTCAGGGGCTATTCGGCAGATTATTGATTCATTCAGATATACTTATTCGGAAATTCTTTTTCGTTTGCCGGAGAAACAAAAGGAACTGCTAATTGCTATCACTAAAGAAGGAAGGGCTAAAGCTCTCACTTCCGGCACTTTTATTAAAAAATACAAACTGGCTTCTGCTAGTTCAGTTCAGGCAGCACTAAAAGGGTTGCTGGAAAAGGATTTTGTGACTCAGGAAATGGGTATTTGTCAAATATATGATCGTTTCTTGGGTATTTGGCTGAAAGAGAATTATTAAGTCATATTTCATTTATTGAAGAGGGCTTTTCGATAAATCGCGTTAATAATTAATAGAAACTGCTGCCTGTTAATCTGTTTTATTGTATCTTTGCGGTCTTAACTTTTTTAATGGTAAATAATGAAGGAATTTCTACAACTAATGCGACGTTTTGTGTCGCCTTATAAGAAGTATATCGGCTGGGCTATTGTGCTGAATATTTTGTCTGCAGTATTCAATGTCTTTTCTTTTACTTTTTTGATTCCTATTTTAAGTATTCTGTTTAAAACAGAAGGAGCGGATAAGGTGTATCATTTTATGGAATGGGGCAGTGGAGATTTAGCAGATGTTGCCAAGAATAACTTCTATTATTACATATCTCAGATGATTGTGGATAATGGTCCCACTGTGGCTCTTATTTTCTTGGGACTATTCCTGATGGTAATGACGTTGTTTAAAACAGGTTGTTACTTTGCTTCTTCAGCCGTGATGATCCCATTGCGTACAGGAGTGGTACGTGATATTCGTATTATGGTGTATGCTAAGGTAATGCGTCTGCCGATGTCTTTCTTTTCGGAAGAAAGAAAGGGAGATATTATAGCTCGTATGAGTGGTGATGTGGGGGAAGTGGAAAATTCCATTACCAGTTCATTGGATATGTTGATGAAAAGCCCGATTCTGATTATTATATATTTTGTGACATTGGTTACGGTTAGTTGGCAGTTGACTCTTTTTACTATCATTGTATTACCGGGAATGGGTTGGTTGATGGGAGTCGTCGGAAGAAAACTGAAACGTCAATCACTGGAAGCACAGGCTAAGTGGAGTGATACGATGTCGCAATTGGAAGAAACACTGGGAGGCTTGCGCATCATCAAGGCTTTTATTGCGGAAGATAAAATGATTAACCGCTTCACCAAATGTAGCAACGAGCTCCGGGATGCGACAAACAAGGTTGCTATACGTCAGGCTATGGCTCATCCGATGAGTGAGTTCTTAGGAACGATTCTGATTGTAGCTGTATTGTGGTTTGGAGGTACATTGATTTTAGGAAAGAATGCAACCATCGATGCTCCTACATTCATCTTCTATATGGTTATCTTATATAGTGTAATCAATCCATTGAAAGACTTTGCTAAAGCGGGATACAACATTCCGAAAGGGTTGGCTTCCATGGAACGTGTGGACAAAATCCTGAAGGCAGAGAATAAGATTAAGGAAATTCCGAATCCGAAACCGTTGAAAGGTTTGAATGATAAAATAGAATTTAAAGATATTTCTTTCAGCTATGATGGTAAGAGAGAGGTGTTGAAGCATGTAAACCTGACAGTTCCCAAAGGAAAAACAATCGCACTGGTTGGTCAATCGGGATCCGGTAAATCTACATTAGTCGATTTGTTGCCGCGTTATCACGATGTACAGGAAGGTGATATTACCATTGACGGAACAAGTATTCGTGATGTACGTATTGCGGATTTGCGCAGTTTGATTGGTAATGTAAACCAGGAGGCTATTCTGTTTAATGATACATTCTTCAATAACATTGCTTTTGGTGTGGAGAATGCGACAATGGAACAAGTTATAGAGGCGGCGAAGATTGCCAATGCGCATGATTTCATTATGGAGAAACCGGAAGGATATAATATGAATATCGGCGACCGTGGTGGAAAATTATCCGGTGGTCAGCGCCAGCGTATCAGTATCGCCCGTGCTATTCTGAAGAATCCTCCGATTCTGATTCTTGATGAGGCTACTTCTGCTTTGGATACCGAATCAGAACGTCTTGTGCAGGAAGCGTTGGAACGTTTGATGAAAACACGTACGACGATAGCTATTGCCCACCGTCTTTCTACGATTAAGAATGCAGATGAAATCTGTGTACTGTATGAGGGTGAGATTGTGGAACGTGGTAAGCATGAAGAACTCATTGAGTTAAACGGTTACTATAAACGTCTGCATGATATGCAGCAGTTGTAATTCTTGATATTGCAATGATATTATTAAGTTTTGATACAGAAGAATTTGATGTACCTCGTGAGCATGGTGTAGACTTTCCGCTGGATGAAGCAATGAAAGTGTCAGTCTATGGTACGAACCGGATACTGGACTGCCTGAAAAACAACGGGGTGAAAGCTACTTTCTTTTGTACAAGCAATTTTGCAGAAAATGCGCCGGAAGTGATGCGGCGCATTATGGACGAAGGGCATGAAGTTGCTGCGCATGGATGTGACCATTGGCAGCCACAGGCTTCGGATGTCAGTCGTTCAAAAGAAATTCTGGAACGCCTTACCGGCAGGACGATACAAGGTTATCGCCAGCCGCGTATGTTCCCCGTATCAGATACGGAACTTGAACGGATGGGGTATGTATATAACTCCTCATTGAATCCCGCATTTATCCCCGGAAGATATATGCATTTGTCGGAGCCCCGTACCTGCTTTATGACGGGTAAGTTACTTCAAATCCCGGCTTCTGTAACTCCGTGGATTCGCTTCCCGCTATTTTGGTTGTCTTGTCATAATCTGCCGATGTGGCTGTACCAACTCCTGGTAAACCGGGTATTGAAGCATGACGGATATTTTGTGACTTATTTCCACCCGTGGGAATTCTACCCGTTGGGTGAACATCCTGAATTTAAGATGCCTTTTATTATCCGCAATCATTCCGGTAAAGGAATGGAAGAACGTTTGGATATGCTTATCCGCAAACTGAAAGAAAAAGGATATGCTTTTATGACTTACTCGGAATTTGCACAGATAAAACTGGCTGAACTAAATAAACCGGACGAAAAATGATAAAATTGGCTATTGTATCCCCCTGCTATAATGAGGAGGAAGTGTTGGAAGATTCGGCCTCCCGTTTGACAGCCTTGTTTGATGAGCTGGTGGCGAAAGAAAAAATCAGTGCCGACAGCTTTGTGCTCTTTGTGAATGATGGCAGTAAAGATCGTACATGGAGCATCATTAAGAAACTGCACGGGACGAATCCTTATATAAAAGGAATGAATCTGGCACGGAACGTAGGACATCAGTATGCAATCATGGCCGGTATGATGACCGCTAAAGACTGGAGTGATGCCGTTATTACCATTGATGCCGATTTGCAGGATGATCTGAATGCGATTGAGGAAATGATCGATGCCTATACGGAAGGATATGATGTAGTATACGGGGTGAAAGTATCCCGCCAGGCAGACCCGATGCTGAAGCGTCTTTCCGCAACTGCTTTTTATAAACTACAGCACCGGATGGGAGTAGAGACTATCTACAATCATGCGGATTTTCGTTTTCTAAGCCGGAGAGTGCTGGAACAGTTGTCTCATTATCAGGAACGCAATGTTTATCTGCGTGGTATTATTCCGTTGCTGGGTTTCCCTTCTACTACGGTAGATGATGTGATTCGGGAGCGGACAGCCGGAACTTCCAAATATACAGTGAGAAAGATGTTCAGTCTGGCTTTGGACGGGATAACCTCTTTCTCGGTAAAGCCCATTTACGGAATTGTTTATCTGGGAGGTATCTTTGTTTTTATCAGTATTTTGATTGGAATCTATGTTCTTTACGCATTGATTTCGGGTACTGCGGAACATGGCTGGGCCTCTTTGATGTTGTCTATCTGGTTTGTTGGCGGGGTTGTTTTATTATCCATAGGAGCTGTCGGACTGTATATTGGCAAGATTTATAAAGAGGTAAAACGTCGTCCGCTCTATAATGTGGAAGAAGTGTTGTACGATGATCAGAATAAGTAAGGCTATACTTGAGAAGCACCCGGATTGGCGGGATAAGTTCTGGCAATTTGTTCGTTTTGGAGTTGTCGGCACTATATCTTCAGCCATTCATTACGGCGTATATTGCCTGGTCTTGTTGGTTGCGAATGCCAATATCTCCTTTACGGCCGGTTATGCTGTAGGATTTGTCTGCAACTACTTCCTGACTACTTTCTTCACCTTTCGTTCCAGACCATCCTCGCATAATGCGATCGGCTTTGGTTTTAGTCATCTGATTAATTACCTGCTTGAGATCGGCTTACTGAATCTCTTCCTCTGGATAGGGGCGGGTGAACTGCTTGCACCGATACTGGTAATGATTATCGTGGTGCCTATCAATTTCCTGATTCTTCATTTCGTTTATATCTATAAAGGGAGGAAATAACACTATTCAATCCCTTTCATTTAATTCATAAAAAGAAAAGGCTATTATGAAACGTTTTCTAAATCTTGTTGTATATATTCTTACCATACATGTTTCGGCTTTACTGATCGCAGGACTGTTTCGCCTGGTGCTTTTTATCTCATCTTATCATCAGTTGACCTCTGAAGCCTTGTCGGATAAGACACTTCCGATGCTTGCTTTTGCGCATGGTGTCTGGTTTGACAATGTGATAGGCTGTTACATCCTTCTGTTGCCTCTGGTGGTTGCGGTAGTGTGTGGAGTTTGCAACTATTATGGGAAAGCGTTGTTTCGTTTCTTTACGATCTTTTTCAGTGTCTTTTATGGATTGGTTTATTTAATCAGTGCGTCGGACATTCCTTATTTTGCCTATTTCTTTAAACATATCAACTCTTCCATATTCGAATGGTTCGGTTATGCGGGAACTACCGCCGGAATGATATTGGGGGAAAGTGCCTATTATCTGTCCATCGGATTATTCCTTCTCTTTCTGGCCGGATTCGTAGTTTGGCTTATCTATCTGGCGCGTTATTTCCATCATCGTAGCCTTGCCATTTCCGCTCCGTTTCCTTATTGGAAGCGAGGAGGGGCGGTTCTGATCGGTGCTTGCTTAATCGGACTCTGCATCTTTGGAATCCGGGGGCGTACAGGCTATAACCCGATCAAAGTAAGTGCGGCATATTTCTGTCAGGATGCTTTTCTCAATCAACTGGGAGTAAGTCCTACTTTTAACCTGCTGACGAGTGTGATGGATGATATGAGGCCTGAAAATAAATACTTGCATCTGATGGATGAACAGGAAGCCATCACCAAGGCGCAAGCTCTGCTCAACCGTCCGGGAGATGCGAATGTTTCCCCGTTGGCTGTTTACAGGCATGCTGCAAAAGCGGATAGCGTGCAACAACGCCGTCCTAATGTCGTCTTGATTATGATGGAGTCTATGTCCGCCGAGTTTATGAAGCATTTCGGGCAATCGGAGACTTTGACTCCTTTCCTGGATAGCCTGTATACCCGTTCGATCAGTTTCCGGAATTTCTATTCGGCAGGAATCCATACGAACCATGGTTTGTATGCCACCTTGTATTCTTTTCCGGCTATGATGAAACGGAACCTGATGAAAGGCTCTGTCATTCCCCGCTATTCGGGACTGCCTACCGTACTGAAAGAAAACGGCTATTACAACCTTTTCTTTATGACGCATGAAGGGCAGTATGATAATATGAACGCTTTCTTCCGGACGAACGGCTATGATGAAGTGTTTTCACAAGAAGACTATCCGGCTGATAAGGTTGTGAATAGCTTTGGAGTGCAGGATGATTTCTTGTATGACTATGCAATTCCGGTATTGAATCAGCGGGCTGCCACCGGACAACCGTTTTTTGCTACTTTACTGTCCATCAGTAATCATCCGCCGTATGTGATACCTCCTTTCTTCCATCCGAAAACAAGTGAACCGGAGACGCAGATCGTTGAGTATGCGGATTGGGCTTTGCGTCAGTTCTTTGAAGAGGCGCGTAAACAACCCTGGTTTGATAATACGATATTCGTATTGGAAGGGGATCATGGCAAACTGGTGGGAGACGCCGAATGTGAACTGCCGGAATCTTATAATCATATTCCACTGATGATTTACTCCAGCCGTATTCAGCCGGAAGAGAAAACTACATTTGGCGGTCAGGTAGATATACAGCCAACAATATTAGGGCTGTTGAATATTGATTATCTACAGAATAATTTTGGAGTGGACTTGCTGAAGGAAGAACGTCCCTGTATGTTCTATACTGCTGACAATATGGTGGTGGGACGCAATGACACGTTACTCTACCTTTATAATTACGAGACTCAGCAGGAACTTACTTATGATATCGGTAACGGCAAATTGAATGCTGTTCCGATGGATGATAGCTTTTTGCCTTTAAAAGAATATAGTTTTTCCATGCTCCAATCGGCGGAGTTCCTTGTGAAGCATGGAAAAACGCTTAATTCTATACCTTTTACTCAACAATAGGAGTCGTTTCGGTATTTTCAGGCTGTTGGTTTTTAACGAACTTGTATATCTTGGCTATTTGCCGGAGTACTCGTTTAGGGGATTCATATACCTCCTCAAACTGATACCCTTCTTTCTCGAATTCGGGAAGATATTTCTCTGCATCATTCGTGCCGATTAACAAGAAACCTTCCGAAGGACGTTTCTCATAGAAGTTGTCGAGACGATTGTGCAGATAGAAATTGAGTTCGAAATAATGTACGGGGTCACCTGCTGCATGCAGACTTTCTTCAATGAATTCGTACATCGTTCCTTCGCTTTCCGGCGCAACCTTTTCTATTTCTGTAGCGATGAATTTGACCGACTTCGAATTTAATGCTGCCGGCTGATAAGCACCGTCCAATGCAAGGTATAATCCCATTGTAAGCACAACGAGAGCGTATAGGAAACGGTTGTTCAATGCATTTTTCCGTTGATAGAACCACCAGTAGATACCGAGAATGGTAGGAATGGCAATCAGGAATAAGGCCCCTGCTCCGCTGATATTCTGTATTGCACGCATGAAATTAATATTGTCCTGCGCGTGACGACCCTGGAAAATAGTTTCAGGGATGAGTCCGCATTTTAATACGATGAAGCAGGTGAACAGTAGCAGGCTGATTACTGCAAGAATACTTCCGTATACCTTGATGACTTTAGATTGCTTCTTGACCAGATAGAATAGATATTTGGCAAGGAAATAAGCAATGAAAGGATAGATCGGCATCAGATATACACTACGTTTGCTCTGCGGAATACAGTAGAAGACGAAGATTACAACGATACTGGTGAAAGAGAATAAATCCACCGGGTCCATATTCTTTATCCATCTGGTGAAGCGTTTCCACCAGGCTGCCGGTTGGATGCTGAATTTATGGTAAGTCAGGCTGAACAGGGAGAGCACGACTAACAGTGTCCAGGGAACGTATCCGGCAAATAGGGTCACAAAATTATAATGCCAGGGGTTCACGCATGAATTGTAACTCATGGTATTAGTCATACGACCGAAGTTTTCTTCCATAACTAATGCCAGGAACTCTTCACCACCTTGTTGGTAAGCAGCGACATACCAGCAGAAAGGCAGGATGAGTGAAAGAATGGCCCAAGCGGAAAGTAACAGGAAGGCTTTGAAGAAGTTGACACCCCGGAGTAATAAGAAGATGCCTACCACTAAACATGGAATGATAGTACCTACCGGTCCTTTCGTCAGTGTGCCGCAGCTCATCAGGAGAATGGCCAGCCAGGGAATACCTTTGAGTCCCTTCTCATACCATTTGTAGAGACAATACAGAGCGCCAACGGTGAGTGCTGTCAATACCATATCCACCCGGCAGTTTGCTCCGGCCCGGTGCAGCTCAAAATTAGTCAGGGTAATAAAGGCGGCCAACAACGCCAGTTCCACTCCTTTTCTTTTGGCAAAGAACAGAAAGCCGCAGAGGGTCATGGCGATCAGGGCGATGGCAGACGGCAAGCGGGAGGTCATTTCTGTGACTTGCCCTCCGTTTACTGCTGCCGAAACAGCGGCTATGCTCCAGTGGAAGAAAGGCGGTTTGTAAGCCATTTCTCCTCCGTTGTTTCTGGGTAAAATCCAGTTTCCGCTATCCAGCATGGAGTAGGAGACAATAGATTCGCGAGGCTCCCCTTTGGTGTGGTACTCCGATAAACCGAGGAAAGGCAGGATAGTAACTACGCAAATGACTAGTAACAGCCAGAAAGCTTTGTTTGAAGTCAATGTTTTCATCTTTATCTTATATTGAAATTTATGTTCTTTTATTTTCTGCCGAAGTCGGCCGGAATTTCTCCCCATTCTTTCGTTTCCCATTTCAGAATAGGGGTGGTATAGGTGTTTCCCTGCAACCATTTTTCTGCCCGTTCAATCAACAGAAAGAGTTCTTCTGTTTCCGGGGTCCGGGGGAGCTTGGTCTTGCACTTCTTCTGTCGTACCCAGCTGATGGCATTCGCGCTGTCACTGTAAATGGGCATATCGAAACCTTTCTTTTTCAACAACGCCAACCCGTGTACGATGGCTAGAAACTCGCCGATATTATTCGTGCCTTTCATCGGGCCGAAATGAAAAATCTCCTGACGGCTGGCAATGTGTACGCCGCGATATTCCATCGGTCCCGGATTACCGCTACAGCCAGGCTATTGTCGATCACACAAGAGGGTAAGGTATCCGAAGAAGGTTTGGGACCTCCTGATTTAGCCTTTGCATTCTTGCCGATATAAGCATAGGGAGACATTGTCAACGCGCGTTCCGCTTCTTCGCGCGTGTCAAATGATTTGTATTTGGCAGCTTCATATCCTTTGATTTGAAGCTGGCAGTCTGTCCAGGAAGTATAAACTCCGGGGGTGACGCCTTCCCATACTACATAAAATTTCTGTTTAGCCATTTTTTCTGACGATAATTTTAGATAGTCAATGAATTGACGCTGCGAAGGTACAAATATATTCTCTAACTGAACAAGTTAGGGGGGCTACTTGTTATAAAAAAAAGAGAGTTTTAAGAATATAAAATAAGAAAGGAACTATGATGGAAAGATCTTTTAGTGAAGCTTTGAAACAACGTCGAACTTACTATTCAATTACTAATCAGTCACCTATATCCGATCAGGAGATCGAATGTATCGTTAATATGACCGTGCGCCATGTGCCGTCGGCATTCAATTCGCAATCTACCCGTGTGGTACTTCTATTGGGAGAATCGCATAAGAAATTGTGGCAGATTGTGAAGGACGCATTAAAGAGGATTGTACCGGCTGAAGCGTTTGTCAAGACAGAAGAGAAGATAGATCATTCCTTTGCCTGTGGTTATGGAACTGTACTGTTCTTTGAGGATCAAAAAGTGGTGAAAGGACTTCAGGAGGCTTTCCCGTCTTATCAGGAGAATTTCCCGGGATGGTCATTGCAGACTTCTGCCATGCACCAGTTAGCTATCTGGGTGATGCTCGAAGATGTAGGTTTCGGAGCATCGCTGCAACACTATAACCCGTTGATTGATGAAGAAGTGCGCCGTGCATGGGATTTGCCGGAACATTGGCATCTGATTGCGGAAATGCCGTTCGGACTTCCTGTCGGCAAACCGGGTGAAAAAGAATTCCAGCCGCTTGAAGAACGGGTGAGAATCTTTAAATAAATCGGGAATGAAGAATGAATAATGAAGAATTGGATGGCATAATGGCTAAAATTCTTTATTCTTCATTCTTCATTCTTCATTAAATGATTAATTTTGTGAGCAAAATTAATCATTTATGGTTCGTATCTTCCTTACCGGCTATATGGGTGCCGGAAAAACGACGTTGGGTAAGGCTTTTGCCCGATATATGAATATACCGTTCATCGATCTGGACTGGTATATTGAAGAGCGTTTTCACAAAACCGTTGGAGAATTATTTATTGAACGAGGCGAAACAGGATTCAGGGAGCTGGAGAGAAATATGCTCCATGAAGTAGCCGAGTTTGAGAATGTGGTAATTTCGACGGGGGGTGGAGCGCCTTGTTTTTATGATAATATGGATTTTATGAACCGGACCGGAAAGACTGTTTTTCTGGAGGTGCATCCGGATGTGTTGTTCAGGCGCTTGCGTGTGGCTAAACAACAACGTCCTATTCTTCAGGGTAAAGAGGATGAAGAACTGAAAGCGTTCATTGTTCAGGCACTCGAGAAGCGTGCTCCTTTTTATCATCAGGCACAATATATCTTTAATGCAGACGAATTGGAAGATCGTTGGCAGATTGAAACATCGGTGCAATGTTTGCGACAACTTTTGGGGTTGTAGAAGTAACAGTCGTTATATTTTGTGTAATCGTCATTTGGAAAGCTGTGGAATGTGTGTAATTTGTGCCTGATAATGAATGATTATTGGGAGGAATTTTACTGTATTCAGAAATCAGGTAGTTGTAATGTTCTCTTTTTGTTGGAACTTCGTTTTTTTTGAGACTCTTGTTTGTGCATTCGGTCAATATTTGTACCTTGCACTCGTTATGAGATTTTTTATTGACTAGTAACACAAAATTAAGGTAAAGTTCTATATCATGAAAACTTTAAAAGAGAAATTTGGGGAGTTATCCGCTAAAATTAAAGCATCCGGACAGCCTGCAAGGGTATGGTTTCCGCAGTATACACCGGCTTCATTGTTAAGTGCGGAAAACTGGTGGGAAGCATTGGCTGTATGTGAATATGCTTTGGACACAAAAGAAGACGAGAAATTAACAGAAGATTTTTTTGAACTGATATTCAGTGCTTTTGACTGTAACGTAGAGGTGGATCTCAACGCGGAAGAATATGAATTCTGGTGGGAAAAGGTGATGCAGGTATGCGACCGTGTGGCAGAGTTTAGCGGTGCAGGATGGGCGCAGAAGGGGGCACAATATTCCGAAGCCCGTTATGGAAAGCGGGATATGAGTTATTTGCTTCCATACTACGAGAAGGCTGCCGATATGGGTTGGGCTGAAGCGGAAGCAACTGTTGCCTATTGGCGATACATGGGATTCTATTGTGAACAAGATAAAGAAGAGGGTGAACGGCGTTTTGCTGCTCTCACTTCTCCCGAAGCTATTTTATGGGGAAAGCATTATCGTGCTTTTGCCGAAGAATTTACAGGGGATAAAGCAAAGGCATTACAGATACGGAATGAACTGCTTGCCGAACTGCCTGAAGGTGAACGTTTGCGTGCTCATGTATATGCATCGTTAGGAGATGCGCTCGACAGAGCGGAAGGTAACGTGGCAGAGGAAGCTGCTTACTACGAAAAAGCCCTGGAAATAGTTCCCAATCTTTATAGTCTTAAAAATCTGGCTACGCTTTATTTCCGTTACCCGGAACTGAATAAACCGAAAGAACTGTGCTTTGAACTTTGGGAAAAGGCCTGGCATGCCGGTGTGTGGTCTGCCGCCAATTTCCTGGGATATAACTATCAGGAGGAGGAATGGCTGGATATGCCTAAGGCGATTGAATGGCTGGAAAAGGGCATGCTTTATTGTGAACCCTACAGTGCGTATGAACTGGCATTGATCTACCTGTATAATGATGAATATAAGAACGTGGAACGTGGACTGATGTGTCTGAACCGTTGCGTGGAGGATGATTATATACAAGGTATCGAAGGACTGGCCAATATTTATTTCAACGGTGATTTGGTGCCGGAAGACATGAATCGCGCGAAAGAGTTGTTGGAGAAAGCCATTGAGTTGGGTTCGGGAAGTGCAGCTTATCGTTTGGGCTGGATGTATGAACGTGGCTTTTTGTCTGAAGAACCGGATTATGTGAAGGCTTTAGAGTTTTATGAAAAAGCGGCTTCACTGAACAATGCCGATGGGTATTGCCGTGTGGCTCTTTATCTGGCTAATGGATATAGCGGTGTGAAGGACCCTGTAAAATCAAGGGAATATTATGAAAAAGCGGCCGAACTGGGTGCTTGCTTTGCCCTTGTGGAACTGGCATTCTTATATGAGAATGGCGATGGAGTGGAGAAGAATTATGAAAAGTCATTTGAACTGATTAGCAAGGCTGCCGAACAGGGTTATCCTTATGCGATGTTCCGTGTAGGTCTTTATATGGAAAAGGGTGTTCTTGGTGAAGTGAAACCGGAAGAGGCTTTTGCCTGGTATACAAAGGCAGCTGAAGCGGACGATAATGATGCGATCTTTGCTTTGGGACGTTGTTATAGAGAAGGTATCGGAACGGAAGAAAACTGGGATAAGGCACTCGAATGGTTTAGTAAAGGGGCGGAAAAGAATGAAGCCCGTTGTCTGACGGAACTGGGGATGGCTTATGAGAATGGTAATGGCGTGGAAGAGAATCCACAGAAGGCAGTGGAATATATGATGAAGGCTGCCGAACAGGATTATGGCTATGCTCAGTTTAAGATGGGAGATTATTATTTCTTTGGTTGCGGTCCCTGTCTGGAAGATAATAAAACGGCAGTGGAATGGTATGAAAAGGCAGTGGCTAATGAGATTCCGATGGCTATGCTGCGTGTGGGTGAGTATTATCTGTATGACTATGATAGCCTGAATGAGTCGGAAAAGGCTTTTGCTTATTTCAAGAAAGCTGCCGAATATGAATGGTATAGTGAAGGACTGGGTATCTGTTATGAAATGGGTATCGGAGTGGAAGAGAATGAAACGGAAGCCTTTAAATATTATACACTGGCTGCGGATAATGGAAATACGACAAGTATGTATCGTACCGGACTTTGCTATTATAACGGAGTAGGTGTGAAACAGAATTATGCCGAGGCCTATCGCTGGTTCACGGATGCGGCGGGGAATGAGAATGTCGCTGCAATTTATTATCTGGGCAAGATGATGATGTATGGCGAAGGTTGTAACCCTGATCCGGAAGCTGCAGTGCAATGGTTGCTGAAAGCTGCCGAGAAAAACAACGATAAAGCACAATTTGAACTTGGAAATGCCTATCTGACAGGAAATGGCGTGGAAGAAAACGATGAAATTGCAATGGAGTGGTTCGAAAAGGCTGCAGAGAATGGCAATGAGAAAGCTCTTAAAATCACCGGAAGGAGGAGGAAGTAAAAGAGGAACATGGAAAAAGAAGGGAATAATCTGTTTCAGGTCAATCTTAAAGGTATGATTGCCCTGTTATCAGAGCACATTTATAGTAACCCGAATACTTTTGTTCGCGAACTGTTGCAGAATTGCGTAGATGCCATCACGGCACTACGCAATATTGACGAGAATTATAAAGGTCGCATCGATGTCTTTCTGAATGAGAACAAGACAGTGGTATTTCGGGATAATGGTATCGGACTGAAAGAGGAGGAAGTTTATCGCTTTCTGACTGTTATTGGGGAGAGTTCAAAGCGGGATACTCCCGATGCGGACGATTTTATCGGAAGGTTCGGTATCGGATTGTTATCTTGTTTTGTGGTGACTAATGAAATCACCGTAGAAAGTCGTTCTGCAATGGGCGGACAGCCTGTTTGCTGGTGTGGAAAAGTGGATGGGACGTATCAGCTGACTTTATCAGACGAAGAACGGCCCATCGGGTCGCAGGTAGTATTGCACCCGAAAGGAGATTGGATGCATCTTTTTGAATATGAAACATTTAAGAAGATACTGGTCGGTTACGGAGAAGTGTTGCCGTATCCTATCTATCTGCATTATCAGGGGGAAGAGGAGTTGGTAAATACGCCTTCGCCTGTATGGCTTGACCCGAAGGCGACCCGTAAGGAGTTGCTGGATTATGGGGCGAAAGTGTTTCAGTCGTCTGCTCTCGATGCTTTCCGGATCTATACTGAAAGCGGCAAGGTGGAAGGGGTGCTTTATGTCCTGCCTTTCCGTACACAATTTTCAGTGCGCAACTCTCATAAGGTCTATCTCAAACGTATGCTGTTGAGTGAGGATGATTGCAATCTGTTGCCGTCGTGGGCTTTCTTTATCCGTTGTCTGGTGAATGCGGACGGGTTGCTGTCTACCGCTTCCCGGGAGTCTTTGGTGAGTAATGACCAACTGAAAGATGCCCGGAAAGAGATCGGGGTGGCTATCAAGGATTATCTGCGGGGATTGGTGCAGAATGACCGTGCCATGTTCAACCGGATTCTGGATGTTCATCACTTTCATATCAAGGCGATTGCTTCGGAGGATAATGAATTGCTTCGTTTGTTTATGGATTATCTTCCTTTTGAAACCAATAAGGGTTTGCGTAGCTTTGGAAGTATTCGTTCGGCAAGCAATGTGATATGTTATACCAAGAATCTGGAGGATTTCCGGCAAGTACGACGTATAGCCGGAGCACAGGGTTGGCTGGTCGTGAATGCTGCTTATACGTTTGATGAAACTTTGTTGAAAAAGTATGTCCGTCTGAATCCGGAACTTACTTTGGATGAAATATCTCCTTCACGGTTGCTGGAGCAGTTTGGTGAAGTGGAGGCGAACCAGGAGTTTCAGGCTTTTGAGGTGAAAGCGAACGAGTTGTTGAAGCGGTTTGGTTGTATCTGTCGTCTGAAGCATTTTACTCCGGTGGATATTCCGGTTATTTTTGTGGCGGAGGAAAAGGAGAATGCTGCTAAAAGTGCTAATAATCCGTTGGCAGTTGTACTGGGGGCCGTGAATACTACAAAGCAGATTCCGCCGACACTCACTTTCAATGCGGATAATGAAATGGTGCAGACCTTATTGCAAATACAAGGAGACAATAAACTGTTTCAGCATGTGGTGCATATATTGTATGTACAATCGCTTCTGCAAGGTAAATATCCGGTGAACAGCGAAGAAATGGAGCTTTTCAACCATTCGCTAAGTGAACTGATGACTTCGAAAATGAATGATTTTATAAATTTCCTGAATTAAAAAAAGAGTATGAGATACACACTTGAAATACAAAAATTGCTGTTGCAGACACAGAATAACAACCTGCATCCCCGCGAAAAAGCCAATCTATTGAAAGAAGCTATCCGCATCGCCGATGAGAACGAAGATGTGGAATGGGCTACGGAGTTGAGACTGGATCTTATTTATGAACTGAATCTTCTTTCGGCGGATGCTGAAGAGATTACCGTGTTCTCTAAAATTCTGGATGATTACGAGAATCACAAGGATGTGATCAAGGAAGATGACTTGTTGTGGAAATATAAGTGGATATGGGCTTGTACGTTCGATCTTCCGGAGATCCCGATGGAGCAGGTACAGGCAATTGGGGAGGATTATAAAACCCGTATCCTCCGGAACGGGTATTCTTTGCGGAGTTATTTTCACCGCTGGTCTGTGGAATGTGTCTGGATGCGGCAGTATGACAAGGCGAAAGAATACATTGATAAAATGTTGAATGAGAAGATAGACGATCAGTCGTGTGAGGCTTGTGAATTGAACTTTATGCTGGATTATTATCTGGAAACGGGACAGTTTGATGAGGCTTACAGCCGCGCGCAACCGTTGATTAATAAGCAGGTCACTTGTTATGAGGCTAATCTGCGGGCCTACTTGAAACTTTCTTATTATGCGCAGAAAGCAGGTAAACCGGAAATTGCCGCTGATATGTGTGCACGTGCCGAAGAAGCGTTGGTAGGAAGGGAGAAGGATGAATATCTTTTGCTCTATCTGGGATTGTTTATTGCCTATTATATGATGACGAAGCCGGAAAGGGCTTGGGAATATGTCGAACGGTGTATCGGTTGGAGTTTGCGTACGAATACGTTGAAGAGTTATCGTTTCTCCTGTGATATGGTAGAGGCTTTGAAGTATGAAACTCGTCCGGAAGTCTCGTTGTCTTTGCCGGAAGAGTTTCCTCTTTATCGTCCGGATGGAATTTATCAGGTAAACGAACTTCGCAATTATTTCTATCAACAGGCAGAGGAGCTGGCACATCGCTATGACGCCCGTAACGGAAATAGTGGTTATCTGGACCGTTTGAAAGATTTAATGTCTAATTAATTGCCAACATGTAGATTAATCCGTATTTTTGCCGTCCAATTATTTACTAAAAACACTGAATAACAGAAAATGAGAAAGTGGCGTATTGAAGATTCTGAGGAACTCTACAACATCACAGGTTGGGGTACCTCGTACTTTGGTATTAATGACAAAGGTCATGTTGTTGTTACACCTCGTAAGAACGGAGTGTCTGTCGATCTGAAAGAACTGGTCGATGAGTTGCAATTGCGTGATGTGGCATCTCCCATGTTGATACGTTTTCCGGATATTTTGGACAACCGTATTGAAAAGATGTCTTCCTGCTTTAAACAAGCGGCCGAAGAGTATGGTTATAAAGCCGAGAACTTTATAATTTATCCGATTAAGGTCAACCAAATGCGCCCGGTGGTGGAAGAGATTATCAGCCACGGAAAGAAGTTCAATCTCGGACTGGAAGCCGGTTCCAAACCGGAACTCCATGCAGTGATTGCGGTCAATACGGATTCTGACTCATTGATTGTCTGTAACGGATATAAAGACGAAAGTTACATCGAACTGGCTTTGCTTGCCCAGAAAATGGGTAAACGTATCTTCCTCGTTGTAGAGAAGATGAACGAACTGAAGCTGATTGCAAAGATGGCAAAACAGCTGAATGTGCAGCCTAACATCGGTATACGTATCAAACTCGCTTCTTCCGGTAGCGGAAAGTGGGAAGAGTCTGGAGGTGATGCCAGCAAATTCGGCTTGACTTCCAGTGAACTTCTCGAAGCGCTCGACTTCCTGGAGAGCAAAGGGATGAAGGATTGTTTGAAATTGATTCATTTCCATATCGGCAGTCAGGTGACAAAGATACGTCGTATCAAAACGGCTTTGCGTGAGGCTTCACAGTTCTACGTGCAGTTGCATTCGATGGGATTCAATGTGGAATTTGTAGATATTGGCGGTGGACTCGGAGTGGATTATGACGGAACCCGTTCGTCCAATAGCGAAGGCAGCGTGAATTATTCCATCCAGGAATATGTAAACGACTCTATTTCTACTTTGGTGGACGTGAGCGATAAAAATGGTATCCCACACCCGAATATCATAACGGAGAGTGGACGCGCATTGACGGCACATCATTCTGTTCTTATCTTTGAGGTACTTGAAACCGCTACATTGCCCGAATGGGATGACGAGGAGGAAATTGCTCCGGATGCACACGAATTGGTGCAGGAGTTATATGGAATCTGGGATTCGCTGAACCAGAACAAGATGTTGGAAGCATGGCACGATGCGCAGCAGATCAGGGAGGAAGCATTGGACTTGTTCAGTCATGGAATCGTGGATCTGAAAACCCGCGCACAAATCGAGCGTCTGTATTGGTCTATTACACGTGAGATTAATCAGATTGCAGCCGGTTTGAAGCATGCGCCCGATGAATTCCGTGGATTGTCCAAACTGCTTGCCGATAAATATTTCTGTAACTTCTCGTTGTTTCAGTCACTTCCTGACTCTTGGGCAATTGACCAGATATTCCCGATCATGCCTATTCAGCGGTTGGATGAAAAACCGGAGCGTTCGGCTACCTTGCAAGATATAACCTGCGACTCGGACGGCAAAATTGCCAACTTTATCTCTACCCGTAACGTGGCTCATTATCTGCCTGTACATGCACTGAAGAAAACAGAACCTTATTATGTGGCTGTGTTCCTGGTGGGAGCTTATCAGGAGATTTTGGGAGATATGCATAATTTGTTCGGTGATACGAATGCCGTGCATGTTTCGGTGAACGAGAAAGGATATAATATCGAACAGATTATCGACGGAGAAACGGTAGCGGAGGTGTTGGACTATGTGCAGTACAATCCGAAGAAACTGGTACGTACGCTCGAAACTTGGGTGACGAAATCAGTGAAAGAAGGAAAGATTTCTTTGGAAGAAGGAAAAGAATTCCTTTCCAACTATCGTTCGGGGCTTTACGGATATACTTATTTGGAATAACCGGCAGGGGGCCGGAGCCGGATTCTCCATTCGGTGAACTTATTAGAAATCAAGAAATGAGAGAAAAACTAACAGTAATTAAGGTGGGTGGCAAAATCGTAGAAGAGGAAGCCACCCTTCGTCAGTTGTTAAATGACTTTGCCGCTATCGACGGACATAAAGTGTTGGTTCATGGTGGCGGTCGTTCGGCAACAAAGATTGCCGCACAACTGGGTATTGAAAGCAAGATGGTAAATGGTCGTCGGATTACCGATGCTGAAACTTTGAAGGTCGTAACGATGGTATACGGCGGATTAGTGAATAAAAATATTGTGGCAGGTCTGCAGGCACGCGGAGTCAATGCACTCGGATTAACCGGGGCGGATATGAACGTGATTCGTTCGGTGAAACGCCCGGTGAAAGAGGTAGACTACGGTTTTGTAGGTGACGTGGAAAAGGTGGACGCTACTTTGTTATCCGATTTGATACATAAGGGAGTGGTTCCGGTAATGGCTCCATTGACGCATGACGGACACGGCAATATGCTGAACACGAATGCAGATACCATTGCCGGAGAAACGGCGAAAGCGTTGTCGGCCCTGTTTGATGTGACATTGGTATATTGTTTTGAGAAGAAAGGCGTGTTGCGTGACGAGAATGATGACGACAGTGTGATTCCCCAAATCACCCGTGTCGAATTTGAACAATATGTAGCTGATGGCGTTATTCAGGGAGGTATGATTCCCAAGTTGGAGAATTCTTTTGAAGCAATAAATGCAGGAGTATCTGAAGTGGTAATCACCTTAGCATCAGCGATTAATAACTCTGGTGGAACAAGAATAAAAAAATAATTCAAAAAAAAGTAGTGGGCGACTGTAACTTTTCATATCCTAGCCCGTCATTATTATAGAGATGCAAGAAATCAGCTTCCGAAACGATATTTTGCCGTTGAAGGATAAACTTTTTCGATTGGCTCTCAGAATCACCCTGGATAGGGCCGAAGCCGAGGATGTCGTTCAGGACACCATGATAAGAGTGTGGAATAAGCGTGATGAGTGGTCTCAATTTGAATCGGTCGAAGCCTATTGCCTGACAGTGGCAAAGAATCTGGCGATAGATAGAAGTCAAAAGAAAGAAGCTCAAAACGTGGAACTCACCCCCGAGATGGAGGAAGAACCTGATGCAAACAGTCCGTATGACCAGATGATTCATGATGAAAGAATGAACATTATTAATAGACTGGTAAACGAACTTCCCGAAAAACAGCGGCTTATCATGCAACTGAGGGACATTGAAGGTGAAAGCTATAAGAAAATTGCAGGGTTGCTGAATCTGACAGAGGAACAAGTTAAAGTGAACCTCTTCAGAGCCAGACAAAAAGTAAAACAAAGGTATTTAGAAATTGACGAATATGGATTATAAGGATATAGAACAGCTCCTGGAGCGATACTGGCAATGCGAAACTTCCGTTGAGGAGGAAGCAACATTGCGCGACTTCTTCGCAAAGGAGGAAGTTCCGGCTCATTTGCTTCGCTATAAAAACCTGTTTGTTTATCAACAGGTTCAGCAGGAAGTAGGACTGGGCGAAGACTTTGATACACGTATTCTGGCAGAGGTGGAGCCTACGGTCGTAAAAGCGAAACGCTTGACACTGACCGGTCGTTTTATTCCTCTGTTCAAAGCCGCTGCCGTGATTGCAATCATCCTTTCTTTGGGGAATGTGGCACAACATTCTTTCTCCGGAGATGACGGAAGTGTATTGGCAACGGATACCATTGGTAAACAAGTAACAGCACCATCGGTCGCTATCTCAAATGATGTGAAAGCGGAACAGGTTCTGGCTGATAGCCTGGCGAAGATCAACCATAAGGTGCAAGTTATAAACGAATAGACATTTTCATTTGCTTTAAACATATAATATAGTTAGTGTGCTTAATTAAAACAACAACGAAGGCGAAACTGTGAAGTTTTCAATTCTCTCAAATTTTTAGATTAAAACTAACTAAATAAATGGGCTACCGCGCGATGCAGTAGCCCTTTTATGCTTTTAGACTGTATTTGTTCAAATTGTCTTTATTTGATCTGCCGTATGTTTTTCCGTGGAGCATCCACTTCTTGTGGATTGCCTTTATAAGCAATATCGCCACTTCCTTTCACGCGGGCAACCAGTTTTTGACTTGCATAACAACTGATGTTTCCGGATCCACTGATACTTGCATCCGTATTCTCTGCTTCTAAATCTGCAGCCTGAATGTTTCCCGATCCGGCAATAGCATATTTTGCTTGAATGGCTTTACCTTTAAGATTAATATTACCCGAACCTGAAATTCCTGCCTGACATTCCTGGCTCTCTATTTGTTGCAGTCTAACATCTCCCGATCCGTTAATTGAAACAGCCATTCTTCGGCAATTAAGCCCTTCTCCCTGAATGTTCCCCGAACCATTTATATGGAACTCGATATCTTTAGAGGTTTGTATTCCATTGATTAATTTTATATTTCCCGATCCGTTGATTGACAGCTTATTCAGTTCCGGAGCAAAAACTTTTATTTCCAGTTTTCCTTTCCATATACTGACATTCTTCTTGAATTTTATCATTAATGTATTACCGTCTACATACGTTTCTACAAGTGGTATAATGTTGTCGGAACCATGTATCTCCACGTGACTGCGTGTGTCTTGGTGATAACTGATATTGGCACTTCCCAATAGTTTGATTTCATTGAAATGATCGGCTTTTACTTCTTGGGAGATGTAGTTTTTGCTGCCTACTACGTGTTTTCCCTGCAAGCAAGAGCCGGCAGTAAGTACTAGAGACAATCCGGTGACTAATACGAGCAATAAACTTGTTTTCATAATTATGTTTTTCTATGATTGATATGACAGTTAGACGGAAGAAACTGATATAAAGTTGCATCTTCCGCGAAGTTTTTCATTGGAATCTTCTTTTTTATTACTTTTGTGGCTGTTGATAGGAGGATTATAATGGATAAGATCGTAGAAGATGACGAATTAGGACGTCTGATAGTGCGTGTCAATTCACGTGCGAGGAGTCTTGTGTTTCGTACAAAGAGTGATGCTGTTTATGTTTCAGTTCCTCCCGGCACTACATTGAAAGAAGTGAAGCAGGCAATCGAGAATCTGCGTGGTAAACTTCTGGCCTCCCGTCAAAAATTAGCCCGGCCATTGATTGATTTGGACTATAAAATTGATGCGGAACACTTTAAGTTGTCCTTGGTGTCCGGTGAAAAGGATCAGTTTCTGGCTAATTCCCGGTTGGGGGTTATGGAAATTGTTTGTCCGCCTCATGCGGATTTTACGGACGAGAAACTGCAAAGCTGGTTGCATAAGGTGATTGAAGAATCGTTGAGGCGGAATGCGAAAAGTATCCTTCCTTCACGTTTGGCTTCCTTGTCCAAGCAATGCGGACTTCCTTATTCGAGTGTGAAAATAAACTCCAGTCAGGGCAGATGGGGCAGTTGCTCGGCTCGAAAGGATATTAATTTGTCCTATTACCTGGTTCTGTTACCTTCTCATTTGATAGACTACGTGTTGCTGCACGAATTATGTCATACGCGCGAGATGAATCATAGCGAACGATTTTGGGTATTGCTCAATCAATTTACAGAAGGAAAAGCATTGGCTTTGCGGGGGGAATTGAGAAAGTATCGTACGGAGATTTAGAATACTTTATTGCCAGGATAGTGCTATCGTGTTGGCACACTTGTGTCAACACGCTGGCACAGTCGTGACAATGCGATGGCATGGTTGTGCCAATATGGTGGCACAGACTTAGTTAATACCTTTATTACTTGGCTAATTGTTTAATCCCGTCTGATTCTTTTTCGAACTGATAAGTTCCTCCTTTTTCACTAAGATCAAACGTAGACACTAATTCTGTGTTATTATCTACAATCAACAAGGCGCTCTGTTCGGCAAAACGTCCTATTTCTACAGTGTAAGGTTCTTCCGACATGGTTTTGTTGGAGATCAGACTGTCGTTGACAAATAAAGAGATAGAATCTCCGGCAAAACCTTTTACCAGACTGATCGTATAGCTTTCGATGAAATGACGTTCTTCCTGCTTTTCCCGTTGTAGCCGCATGCTCATATAGACAAAAATAACCACGACAAAAATGACGGCAAAAGCAAGAATTCCGTTACCTACCATAAACTGTTTATTTGTGTTGAGACGATGTGCCATAGTCGTTATTTTTTGAATTACGGCGTAAAGATACGAATATAGCACTGTTAATTCATACTTTTTTTCTTTAATGTTTTGTAGTCGAACAGATTATTTATATCTTTGCAACCGAAAACGGATGAAAGGTG
>ENA-OOSX01000490-OOSX01000490.1-human-gut-metagenome-genome-assembly--contig:-NODE-490-length-22509-cov-2.872896_pt1 | contig 22509 bp, 14 predicted proteins | sample MGYA00241315_ERZ501225 | MGnify/ENA primary metagenome ERZ501225 (study PRJEB25962, sample SAMEA2042496) | human gut metagenome | biome: human gut; feature: human-associated habitat; material: faeces... | reverse complement strand
CTCCGCTCGCAGGTAAAGGATGTGGAAGTCATCACCCCTTCCGTTGCCCGTTGGGGATCCAACGCTATTTATGGAGACAAGAAATACGATTGTAGTGTGAAAGGATTATATCCCGACTATCTCCATATCGAATCACAAGAAATGGCATACGGGCGTTTTATCAACGACGTAGATATCCGTGAAGCGCGTAAGGTCTGCGTTATTGGCAAGCGTGTTTACGAAAGCCTGTTCAAACCGGGAGAAGACCCGTGTGGCAAATATGTACGGGTAGACGGCATCTACTATCAAGTCATCGGCATGTCTTCTTCCGAAGGAGATATGAACATACAGGGCCGTGCCTCCGAGGCTGTTACCCTTCCATTCACCACCATGCAGCAGACTTATAATCTAGGCGGACAAATTGATGTAATCTGCTTCACCGTCAAACGGGGCGTAAAGGTTTCCGATGTACAACCCCAAATGGAAGAAATCATCAAGGCAGCACACTATATTGCTCCTAATGACAAGCAGGCGCTTATGTATCTGAACGCTGAGGCTATGTTTTCCATGGTAGACAACTTATTCACCGGTATCCATATTCTGATCTGGATGGTAGGTTTGGGTACCTTGCTGGCAGGCGCCATCGGTGTATCGAATATCATGATGGTGACAGTGAAAGAACGCACTACAGAAATCGGCATACGCCGTGCCATCGGTGCACGCCCCAAAGACATCCTGCAGCAAATCTTATCTGAAAGCATGGTCTTGACAACCATCGCCGGCATGTTCGGAATTTCTTTCGCTGTCATGGTGCTGCAACTGGTTGAGATGGGAGCGAACTCCAACGGAGGAGATGCTCATTTCCAGGTCAGCTTCGGATTAGCAGTCGGAACCTGTGCCCTGCTGATCGCATTAGGTATGTTGGCAGGACTGGCACCTGCTTACCGTGCGATGGCTATCAAACCGATTGAAGCGATCAGAGATGAGTAGAAGGGAGAGTTGAGAGTTAAATGAAGAATTAAAAATTAAACATATATATTCAAGATGAAAAAGTATCTGAAAATCACATTATTGGTAATTATTGCCATAATCCTTGTCGGAACGTTCGTATTTCTTTATCAGAAATCCAAGCCTAAAGTGATCGTATATGAAACACTGGCAGCAGAAGTCACAGACCTTGAAAAGACTACAGTAGCCACCGGAAAGGTAGAACCAAGAGATGAAATTTTAATCAAGCCTCAGATTTCCGGTATTGTAGACGAGGTATTCAAAGAAGCGGGACAGAGCGTAAAAAAGGGGGAAGTAATCGCCAAAGTCAAAGTAATTCCCGAACTCGGACAACTGAACTCCGCAGAAAGTCGTGTCCGCCTGGCAGAGATCAATGCAAAGCAGGCCGAAACAGACTTTACCCGTATCAAGAAGTTATATGAAGATCAGCTTATCAGTCGTGAAGATTACGAAAAAGGGGAAGTAGCGGTAAAGCAGGCACGGGAAGAGAATCAGACTGCCAAAGATAATCTGGAAATTATAAAAGAAGGAATCACTAAAAACAGTGCTTCATTCAGTAGCACCATGATCCGTTCTACCATTGACGGACTAATTCTGGATGTGCCAGTGAAAGCCGGTAACTCCGTAATCATGAGTAATACATTCAACGACGGTACTACCATTGCTACGGTAGCAAACATGAACGATCTGATTTTCAGGGGCAATATTGACGAAACCGAAGTGGGCCGCATCCATGAGGGGATGCCGATAAAACTGACGATCGGAGCTTTGCAAAATCTGACTTTTGATGCTATTCTCGAATATATTTCACCGAAAGGAGTAGAAACCAACGGAGCCAATCAATTTGAAATCAAAGCTGCTATCACAGTTCCGGATACCGTGCAGATTCGTTCCGGCTATTCTGCCAATGCAGAGATTGTGCTCCAGCGTGCCAGCAAAGTACTGGCAGTACCCGAAAGTACGATTGAGTTCAGCGGTGACTCTACATTTGTGTATATCATGACGGACTCCGTACCACAACAGAAGTTCGAACGTACACAGGTGACTACCGGAATGAGTGACGGTATCAAGATTGAGATAAAAAAAGGTGTAACCGCTCAGACCAAATTACGCGGTGCTGAGAAAAAAGATAAATAACTAAACTTCGACTATAACAATGAGAATAAAATTAGCATTCATACTTTTGACCGGAACTATGATAGTTTCTGCACAGGAATCCGAAGTACTATTAAAAAATTATACATTACGCCAATGTATCGATTACGCCATTGAACATAATATCACTGTACGACAATCTGCCAATGAAGTAGAACAAAGCGCTGTTGAAGTTAGCTCGGCAAAGTGGGCACGGCTACCGTCCCTCAACGGTTCCGCTGGAGAGAATTGGGCATGGGGACGTAGTGGAGTTACCGAAAAAGACGCTGATGGAAAAGAATTTCAGGTATATAAAAATACATACAATTACGGTACAAACGTATCACTCTCCGCCAGCATCCCATTGTTTACAGGTTTCGAATTACCTAATCAATATGCGCTTGCCAAACTAAATTTCAAGGCAGCCGTAGCTGATTTGAATAAAGCCAAAGATGATATCGCTATCCAAGTCGCTTCCGCCTATCTGCAAGTACTATTGAACCAAGAGTTGAGACAAGTCGCTATCAACCAGACCAAGCTAAGCAAAGAACAGGCAGATCGGATTGCCCGTCTGCAAGAGGTAGGGAAAGCATCTCCTGCGGAAGTGGCAGAAGGTATGGCACGTGTTGCCCAAGACAAGTTATATGCAACCCAAGCTGATAATAATTATCAGATAGCACTCCTTGATTTAAGCCAGTTGCTAGAATTAGAAACTCCCCGGCTATTCTCCATCCAAAATGCTGATACGACATTTATTCTTAATCCATTGACACCGCCAGACGAAGTTTACCAGTATGCACTTACTTCAAAACCGGAAATTCAAGCTGCTCAGTACCGATTGTCCGGAAGCGAAAAAAGTATTCGCATTGCACAAAGCGGTTTTTACCCACAACTCAATTTAGGAGGCAACTGGGGCACAAGTTATTCTTCGGCTCTAACCCCCACTTTCGGACAGCAAATGAAAGACAATCGTAACAAGAGCTTAGGTCTCAGTCTTAGTGTTCCTATATTTAACAGATTTACTACCCGAAATCGTGTCCGCACTGCACGTCTGAGACATCTTAATATGAGTCTGCAGCTGGATAACGCCAAGAAAGTACTTTATAAAGAAATCCAGCAAGCCTGGTATAATGCAGTAGCTGCAGAAAGTAAATATAACTCCAGCGAAGTTGCAGTGAAAGCCAACGAAGAATCTTTTCGGTTGATGAGCGAAAAATTCAATAACGGTAAAGCTACTTTTGTGGAATACAATGAAGCGAAACTAAACCTGACCAAAGCACTGTCGGATAAACTGCAAGCTAAATACGATTATCTATTCCGTACTAAAATACTGGATTTCTACAAAGGAGAAATCATAGAATAGAACAGATTTCCAGCTATTTATCAAAAGCCTTAAAAATAGAATACATCGGAAACGTATTCTATTTTTAAGGATTTACTCATGTTTTCAAACTTCCCCAAAAGCACTTGTTATTTATGTAAGAGATTTCTAAAACATATCCACCGGTTCATCCGTTACTATAGAAAGAACCAACAGTTATGAAACATATAATCATCGCAGTGATTCTAACAATTAGTAATGTATTTTTAGGAATTGCAAAACCAATGAAAAGTCAAGCGGAAATTTATTTTGCAGGAGGATGTTTTTGGGGAACCGAACACTTCCTGAAACAAATCAGAGGGGTAGAAAGTACTCAGGTGGGATATGCCAACAGCACCGTTGCCAATCCCAGTTATGAACAGGTGTGTTCGGGCAAGACAAATGCTGCCGAAACAGTGAAGGTTGTTTATGATCCGGAAGAAGTAAATCTGAGTTTATTGCTCAACCTCTATTTTCAGACAATCGATCCGACCAGCCTCAACCGACAGGGGAACGATCGTGGTACACAGTACAGAACCGGTATATATTATATCAATAAAGCCGATCTCCCCACCATCAATCAGGCGATCCAGGCATTAGCCACTCAATACAACAAACCGATTGCCGTTGAAGTGGAACCGTTGACAAACTTTTATCCGGCAGAAGTCTATCACCAGGATTATCTGGATAAGAATCCGGGCGGATATTGCCATATCAATCCGGCTTTATTTGAAATGGCACAAAAAGCGAATGCTCCCAAGCCCCCAACTTATCAAAAACCGGACGATGCCACTCTCCGTAAGAAATTATCTGCCGAACAGTATGCAGTGACTCAGAAAAATGCCACAGAGCCGGCTTTCCATAATGAGTTCTGGAATGAACACCGCCCCGGCATTTATGTAGATATCACTACCGGAGAACCGTTGTTTGTTTCCACAGACAAATTTGATTCCGGTTGTGGATGGCCCAGTTTTTCCAAACCGATTCAGAAAGAGCTGATCGCAGAGAAGAAAGATACTACTCACGGAATGATACGGACAGAAGTACGCAGCAAGACAGGAGATGCGCATTTAGGACATGTATTTACAGACGGGCCAAAGGACAAAGGCGGATTGCGGTATTGTATCAATAGTGCTTCGCTGCGTTTTATCCCGAAAGAAAAAATGAAAGAAGAAGGATATGGAGAATATCTGCCGCTCATTAAATAGAACAACCTAGTAAACAGCACCGGTTTCAGACAGATACAATAAAAACGGCGGATTCCCTCGTTTGGGTAATCCACCGTTTTCGTTTGTTAAAACCTTAAGAGAGAAAGAGAATTTCACAATCCCCGGTATTGTTATCTTCCGGCAAGCAGCAAGTCTGCTTCATCTGTTACCGGAATCTGTATATTCATAGCCCAGTTGCCGGCTGATTCTTCAATCCATTTATAGTCATTCCACTTGTAGTTCATATACGCGATCGGCATATTAGCATCATTCAGTTCATAAACACTCTTTTCTACAGAATCATCATAAGCTCTGTGAGAATTATTCCAACGTGCATATACCAATGTGATTTCATTAGAAGAATAAGTATAATCGATTTTGAAATACGGAATCCATTTTTCAGTGGATGAATCCCACTTGAAAGCTTCTTTAGCTGTTACTCTCTTTTGATCATCATAAGTAAAATCATATTTCATGTGACGATAGAGAGAACCATCCAGTCTGTAAATCACCTTCGAAACAACAAGATCATCTACTTTCTCTTCATTAGTAATGAAGTTATTGTCCTGTGCTTTCAACTCTGTATTGGCGATACCGGCAACTACCATTGCCACTAAAACCATCATTCTGAATAATACTGTAGTTTTCATAATTGTATATTTTTTATTAGTTCAACTTTCTTTTTTTGTTCTTCTGTTTATTAGACGGAACGTCTATATGGAATGGTTGCAACTATCTGAACTTTTTTTTCATTTCTTTTGTTGCCCGCCTTCGAATATATAAATGCAATGGGCATGCCAAAAAGATAAATACTTAATAGTCAGCGGAAAGAAGAAAAACTGAGATGTACGAAAATGAACAGTTGTACGCTCATAAGCGGACACACTAATAAAAAAAGACTGCTTATATCTTGTTGAACAGAATATTATCTACCTTTGCAGCCAATAACTTATTAAAGGCAAAAGATGAAAAAGAACAGCAAAAAAAGTATTCTTCTTCTATCAATCGGAGGAGGCTTGTTTATCTGCCTTATCAGTATCTATTTGAGCCGCAATATGCTTCTGCAAAGCATAACTAACAAGCGTACGACTCATATCGAACAAACATACGAACTGCAAATTCATTATCAGAATCTACAGATGAAGGGATGTAGCGAAATTACTCTGCAAGGGCTTTCCATCGTTCCCGACCAACGGGATACCCTTCTTACACTACAATCTGTCAATGTCAGACTGAATTTTTGGAAACTGCTGAAAGGAAATATTGAAGTCCGCAACGTCCACATGAATGGACTGGCAATCGCTTTTATCAAACGGGACAGTGCAGCCAACTATGATTTTCTATTCTCCGGACACCACCCGGAAGCAACTACAGAGCCGGTCATAGAAACCAATTACGCCCATCGCATCAACCGAATATTAAACTTAATATATGGTTTCTTCCCCGAAAACGGTCAACTGACTCAACTTAATATAACCGAACGGAAAGACAGCAATTTCGTAACAGTCAATATCCCCACCTTTACAATCGAAAACAATCGCTTTCAGTCCACCATCAAGATAAAAGAAGATACGCTGACTCAACAATGGAAAGCAGCAGGAGAGTTGAACAGAAAGGTACATACCCTGCAGGCAGAACTTTTTGCCACAGAGCAAAAGAAAGTTTCACTACCGTATATCAACCGCCGTTTTGGAGCAGAAGTTACTTTCGATACCTTATATTATAGTATGACTAAAGAAAATCGTACCGAAAACCAACTGCAACTTGACGGTACGGCGAAAGTAAGCGGACTTGATGTATTTCACAAAGCACTCTCTCCCGAAGTGATCCATCTGGATCGCGGACAACTCACGTATCAGATGAATATCGGCAAGCAAACGCTGGAACTGGACAGTACGACGACGGTATTATTCAACCAAATAAAATTTCATCCTTATCTGCGGGCAGAAAAGAATGAAAATCAATGGCACTTCACTGCTGCCACAGATAAATCATGGTTTCCGGCCGACGAACTATTCAGTTCTTTGCCCAAAGGCTTATTCAGCAATCTGGAAGGTATAAAAACAAGTGGTGAGCTGGCTTATCATTTTCTGTTAGATATCGATTTTGCCCGACTAGACAGCCTTAAGTTTGAGTCCGAATTGAAAGAAAAAGATTTTCGGATAATAGAATATGGTGCAACATCTCTTTCAAAAATGAGTGAAGAGTTTGTCTATACCGCCTATGAAAACGGAATACCGGTCAAAACATTTCCTGTCGGACCTTCATGGGAACATTTTACTCCTTTGGACAGCATTTCTCCATTGCTGCGGATGTCTGTCATGCAAAGTGAGGACGGAGCTTTTTTCTACCACAAGGGCTTTTTGCCTGATGCGATGCGTGAAGCTTTGATTTACGACCTGCAAGTCGAACGTTTCGCCAGAGGAGGCAGCACAATTACCATGCAGCTGGTAAAAAACGTATTTCTCAACCGGAACAAGAACTTTGCCCGCAAATTGGAAGAAGCACTCATCGTATGGCTGATAGAGACAGAAAGGCTGACTTCTAAAGAACGTATGTATGAAGTTTATCTGAACATAGCCGAATGGGGACCGCTGGTTTATGGTATTCAGGAAGCCTCTGCCTATTATTTCGGCAAACGCCCTTCGCAACTCACGACCGAAGAAAGTATTTTTCTAGCTTCTATTATCCCGAAGCCTAAACACTTCCGCAGTTCCTTTGCGGAAAACGGACGGTTAAAAGAGAATATGGAAGGCTATTATAAGCTGATTGCCGGACGCCTCGCCAAGAAAGGGTTAATAAGTGAAATCGAGGCGGATAGTATCCGCCCCGATATCCAAGTTACGGGCGACGCCCTGAATAGTCTAGTCGGCGAAACGCCGGAGTCCAGTTCTCCTACCGCTGAGGAGCAATAATTTATTAATAAAGGAATAGGTTTTATCTTCTTGAGCTGCTTCCTCTTTCTGAAGAACGGGAAGAAGAACCTCGGTTGCTGTTGCTTCTCGAACTTTCTGAAGATGAGCTTCTTTCTGTTGATCTGCCGGATACGTTCCCTCTGCTGGAACTACTGCCGGAATTGCTGTTCCTACCGGAGCTGCTGCCACGGTTTGTGCTCGTACCACTACTTGTCGGACGGCGACTGGAATTCGAAGACCCTGAATTCGTTTCCGGACGACGATTAGAATTCGGAGTACTTGTACTCGTTCCCGGACGACTTCCTGAATGACGATCTCCTTCACCTCTGTTGTGGCCTCTGCCCGGAGTTACTTCCTTGTTCGGTTTATCATTTCTGCCCGGAGTGGACGGTCTCCTTGGAATAGACGGTCGTTCATTGACCGAAGGTCTTTCAGAGTTGGAAGGTCTTCCGGAAGTGGACGGCCTGCCCGATGTAGATGGTCTGCCTGAAGTGGACGGTCTATGGTCCGTTTCAGGACGAGGACGGGAAGTATTTCCCGGACGTCCTGATGTATTAGGCCGTGACGTTGTTCCCGGACGTCCCGAAGTACCCGGTCGGGTAGGTGCATTATGCGGACGAACGGAAGTGTTCGGACGGAAACGTACATAACCGAAGTCTGAACGACGATAAGAATGGAATACCCGCTGATCTCTTACCCGATATGGCGTAGGATAGTGCACAAGATTATTATATCTTCCCCGATAATAACTCACATGATGAATATGCGGACGATAATGTGCACCACAGTAAGTCCGATAATGATAAGGTACACCAAAATAGAATAAACTACGATTCGGATAATTGATATAAATCCGGAAACTCCATCTTCCTCCGGTGACATAAATGGGACGATAGAAATACTCAGCTCCCAGGAATCTGCGGTATTGCGCATCGCTCAACACCCAACGAAGATCATCGTTGCGAATATCCAGCGCTTCATAGTAATCATCCAATGCCCACTCATCACCCCGTACTACATAATCCATAATATTACGAAGCGAATAAATGAAATCATAGTTAATCTCATACACGTCATTATATTGGGGATTATTCAGGTCCAGTTCGTATGCCATCTTATCAGTAAGGAAACGTGTCTCCTTACGTACCTTGCTGGTACTCATTCCCGCCATTACAGTGGTACTGGCAGTCACGACTAACAATATAAATAGAATTCTTTTCATGGTTTCATTCTTTTTTAGTTACGTCCGCTATCGTAAGATTCCGCAAACTCCCTCATCTCTCTTTTGTCCATCTCAAAAGTGAAAACATCCGTCAGTATGGAGAAGTTCTTCTTATCTGCGATTTTCGGATAAAGTTTCTTTATCATATTCTTTTTATCTGTCTGAAAAGTACACATATCCACCAATTTACGGCATTGGGCACAAGTGAATCCCGAAGGAGGTACAACTTCATCCAGCATTCTGGTACGGTCAGACTCAAAAGATTTACCTCTATACTCATTGAAGAAACGGTCAAAATCGGCTGAACTCATAGCTCTGGGCCGTACATATCCTACGTCTCCCGGTCGTTGGTCACCGTGGTAAGCCTGGATATATTCCTTCATCTTGTCACGGTCAAAAGACGAAAAGAGCTTATTGACGACCGAAGCAAAATTTTCTTTATCCACAATTTGCGGATACATACGTTTCATCACAGTCATCTGGGCATCCGAACCACTTATCTGATCAATGATCTTTCCGCACTGGGCAGAAGTAAAATTGCAATCCAACAAAACGTCATCTATATATTTAATCTGCTCATCAGACATGATCACCATCCGGAAATCACTAAGAAAACGATCAAACTCATCACGCATCATAAGTGTTCTGCGACGGGGACTTTCTTCATAGCGTGGCGGACGAACCGGATCCGTATTGGTTACAACAACGGAAGGAGACATCACAACCGGAGGCGGCGGAAGAAGTATCTCATCACCATTAAAGGTATCCATACTCGTAACTCTTCCATCTGCAAAATATACAATAATCTTGATCGAGTTGCCGTAAAGCACTGAAGAAATCCGGTGGTACTCCCATTCCTCGCCACCTCCGTCAAAACGTCTGTAATCCGGTTTACCCAAGATTTTTTCTACATTCTGCCGGGACATTCCCTGCTGAACCTCCATCACTTGCTTGTTGGATACGTAATAAGTAGAACAGCTACCGAGTATTACCCACAACGTGAAAAACAGGATTATATGTATATTTTTCATAACCGTATCGTTTTTAGTGAACTAATGTATGATCAGCGTCCTTCGTATTCCTTGATGAAATCGTTCATTTTGGTCTTGTTACTGGAGAATGTAAGAGTACCGATCACTGTAAAGAAAGCCTCTTTATCTACAATATTGGGATACATCATTTTCATAATCTTCAGCCGTTCATTATCAAAGGTATAGAACTTCACCAGTTGAAGACACTGCTCCGATGTAAAATCAGAGTTCGCCAATGCAGTTGTAATCAACCCCATACGATCTTTTTCAAAAGGCTCATTCTTCACACTATCAAAGAACTTCTTGAAAAGTTGGTCATTCATCACTCTGTCGTAGCGGTTATAGTCCGGACGGTGTCCACCCTGACCGTTTCCCGGTCTTCCGGGTCTGCCCGGACGGATATCTCCACGTTCTTCTACAATGATATCTTTTACTTCGTTTCCGTTAAAGTAAACGCGGTCATTATACAACCGTTCTCCTTTCCATACACGTTCTCCCGGGCGAGTCGGGCGGGAAGCGTACACTTCAATGGTATAATTTCCCGGTTTCAGATTGGCAACGAAACAAGTAGTAGTAGGATAACACATCTGCCTTCCGCCAAAATAAACAAGAATCGGAGTATCTCCGCCATCAATCCGGATTCCGCTGACAGGCTGCGCTTTTAAAGAAAGGGCAGCGAGCAAAATACAGAAACTTATTATTATCTTACGCATAGCTTATCTGTTTTTAAAATTATTATCTTTAACTGATATCACAAAAATAGGGTGAGAAAACTCCCCACCCCAATGATTCTCTCTATTCCTGCATAGGGATTTCCCTATTCTGTTTAGGATTCTGCCAAAGTGATGCCGTTCTCATGCAAAGAAATCAATCGTTTCTTATACAAGTCACCTACACCTTTCTTAAAAGTTTTCTTGCTGACACCAAAGGTATCGTAGATATCCTCCGCAGGACTTTTATCGTTCAGATTGATCCGTCCGCCATGTTCCCGAATATACTCCAACAGTGTCTTCGAGAAATCATCGACTTTCTCAAATCCCGGTTTCTGAAGTATCAGGTCCACCTTACCATCTTCGCGTACCTGTTTCACAAACGCCTTCATCTGCATACCGGTCTCCAATGCACGGAATATTTCATTTTCATACAGCAATCCGCTATACTTATTGTCTATAATCGCTTTGAAACCCAAGTCCGTCTTCTGCCAGATCAGAATATCCACTTCCGCACCCGGAGCATAATCGGGCATATCTTTCGACAGGTAGCGTTCTACCTTCGCCGAAGCTACAATACGATAACTTTCCTCATCCACATGAGCATGGACCACGTAGGATCTTCCCACCTGCATTTTCATCTTCTGCTCACTGAAAGGTACAAATAAGTCTTTCATCAATCCCCAGTTGAGGAATGCCCCGAACTGGTTCACCCAAGAGACTTCGAGACAGGCGAACTGCCCTACCTGCACCAACGGAGTCAGTGTCGTGGCAATCAGTCTTTCGTCAATATCCAGATAAAGAAATACATTCAACATATCCCCTACCTTACAGTCTTCGGGTACATAACGGGTGGGCAGCAGGATTTCACCTTCATCTCCTCCGTCGAGATACAAACCGAAATCGACTTCCTTTACCACTTCGAGTTGGTTGAATTTTCCTAATTCGATACTCATACTTTTTAAAATTATTGTTTTTATGAAAGACAAAGATAATGAAAAGCAACAGATTTCACCCAAACATTGTTGAACGGATTATTAAAAATCGGCACATAAAAATCAGCATTAAGAGGCTACATTGAAAATAAACATTATTTTTGTAGAATAAAATGATTAATACATATGAAAAAACACCTGATACGCAATCTGTTTCTCTTATTTTCCTTTTTACCTTTTATTGAAACCTTCGCCAATTGGAACAGTTTCATTATCAACTTCGATAAGAATCTCTATGGCAAAGGCGCTCAGACATGGAAGATAGCACCTTACGATGATAAATGGGTATTTTTTGCCAATAAGAACGGTATGTTACAATTCGACGGCAATGCGTGGAACGTTTTCCCGCTGAACAATACTTCAGATGTGCGTTCTGTTTTGGTATCTACCGCTCATAACCGGATTTATGCAGGAGGAATCAATGAGTTCGGCTATTATGAACCGGGCAGGGACGGCAGTTTAAAATATTACTGTATGTCGGATACGCTGAAAGATGATTGCCGCTATCTTGGCAATGTATGGAACATTCACGAAGCAGATAATATCATGTACTTTCAGGGAGACAGCCGCATAGTGAAATATCTGAACGGTAAGTATACCGCCATCGAGACGGATGCCAAGATTGACTGTTCGAGCATGATAAAGGGGATCTTGTATATCGGAACCGACCGGGGAGTATGGGTACTGGTAGGCAATACCCCTTTCCCGTTACAGGGTGCGGAAGACCTGGCATCAAAACGCATTCGTGGCATTATACCTTATAAAAGTGGCGTACTTGTGGTAACCGCCTATAATGGATTGTTTTACTGTGACGGACGCACAATGGAACCATTCGTTACCGGTGCCGAAGACTTCATGCGCGAAAATGAAGTATTCTGCGTGGCGGCAAAAAATGACCAGATTGCATTGGGTACTATTCATAAAGGCCTGATACTGATTGACTGCAAAACCATGAAGCTCAAATATTTCAATGAGAATAACGGACTTCACAATAACACAGTTCTTTCCGTTGCTTTTGATACTTTCGGCAATCTTTGGGCAGGACTGGATAGTGGCATTGACTATGTCTGCCTCACTTCTCCTTTTACGAATCTATATTCATACCCCTACTCTTATGGAGCGGGATATACGGCAGCAGTAAAAGACGGTTTTCTTTATTTAGGTACTAACCGTGGTTTATACTACACTTCCTATCCGGTGCAATCGAACGGTAACCTGCCCGATATCCGTCCCGTTCCGCAGTCAAGCGGCCAGGTCTGGAACCTCTGCCATATAGGAGACGAACTTTTCTGCCTGCACGACCGGGGAATTTTCCTGATTCAGGACAACGGAATGAAACGAGTGACGGACATCACCGGCGCATGGTGCTGTCAGCAGGTCATGAATCGTAAAGGCCTGATGTACATTGGTGTATACAACGGCATTTATCTAGTGGAAAAAACAGATGGAGAGTGGCGTGTCGTCTGCAAAATCGAAGGATTGAACGATTCCAGCCGTCTCTTCGAACAAGAGGATGCAAGAACTATCTGGATGTATAACACAGACCATATTACCCATATCAAGTTATCCGAAAATCTGACAAAGGTCACCAGCGTGAAAGATTATGATACCAAAGACGGCTTTCCTTCAAAAAATCATATATACCCCGCAAAAATTAAAGGTCGTATCTACTTTGCCACACCGTCCGGCATCTATAAACACAACATCCATAAAGATATCATGGAACCCTACCCGGATATGAACAATCTTCTGAACGGTACGGCAACCTATTCACGTCTGTTGGAATATAATGACCATCTCATCAGCTTAAGCCCTTATGAAATATGTATCGCCAATCTGGGAACTTATAAGAAAGGGGCTAATACCAGCATCAATCCTATCCGACAACCCAAGATAGAGTCGGTGCTCAACTTCGAGGCCATCATTCCCCTATCCGATTCATTGCTGGTTATTCCTAACGAAGACGGTTTCGCCCTTTTCAGCATTCCTGCTGTCAGAGAGCAACAAGACCGCAGTCACTCCTTATATATAAAGAATATGTATCTGTCTTATCCCAAAGACTCACTGGTATATACGGCCAATTTCCTAAAGCGAAAACCTGCACTGTCTATCGACTATGCACTGAATTCCATCCGTTTCGAATATGAGCTTTCTTCTTTAATTCTGAGTGACGACACCCATTTTCGTTATCGTCTGAACAAAGGAGAATGGTCGGACTTCACCGTTGCACGCACCAAGGAATACAGTAATCTGCCCGAAGGCGAATATATATTTGAAATCAAAGCCCTTTTCCCCGACGGCACTTCCTCTTCCGATGAAATATCATTCCGCATACTCCCGCCATGGTATCGCAGCGTAATGGCTTACATCTGCTACATCGTTCTGGCTCTCTTCGGTATGTGGGGTGTTTATCGATGGGACGATATGCGTGTGAAGCGTAAAAAGCAACAAGCCATTGTAGAAAAAGACAAAGAACTGTTTGAGATGGAAAAGGAATACGAAGAAGAAAAAGCCCGGAACGAAAAACAGATCATGCAACTGGAAAAAGAAAAGCTGGAGCATGACCTGCAACACAAAAGTCAGGAAATGGCCAACCTGATGATAAACTTCGTACGCAAGAACGAGATGCTGACCGAGATTAAGTCAGAAATAGCCAAAGTATCCGCCATGTTGAAAGGCGAAGGCTCCCGTGAAAGCAAACAGCAGCTCATACTGATCAACAGCAAAATTGATTCCAATATCCAGAGCGACGAGGTATTAAAGCGAATCGAAGACCAGTTCGACCTGATCCATAATAATTTCATGAAAAGGCTTCATGCCAAACACCCCGATCTCTCCAACAATGAACGCATGATGTGCGCCTATCTGAAAATGAACCTTTCTACCAAAGAGATAGCACCGCTTCTGAATATCTCCGTCCGGGGGGTAGAGACGATCCGGTATCGTCTGCGCAAGAAGTTCGGTCTGGAACGGGAAGACAGTTTGACAGATTACTTAAGCAACTACCTCTGACACAAATAGTCGCCCCGACAGATTCGGAAACTGATTATTTTTCTGAATCTGTTGTTGTGACGTATCAAACAAACGTACCCTTTATTATCTAGTTATCAATACGTTACTATAATATGACGTATTGATAGCGTATTTTTTTTCCCGGTTTGACGTATTTATGAATAACATAATTTATCAAGCCGTATACCATTTAGCCTTATGTTTGCATCGTTCGGTTGCGAACATAAAAAGAGTATAGTTAATCTTAATTTAGTAAAACTCATGAAAAAGTTATTATCAGTTTTATTTCTATTAAGCTTCACCTTAGCTGCTGTATATGCACAGAATATACAGATAAAAGGTACGGTGGTAAGTGGTACGGACAACGAACCTCTGCCCGGAGTAAATGTGGTTGTGAAAGGGAATACTTCCACAGGTACAATCACCGATTTCAACGGTACTTTCACATTATCGGCACCCGCCGACGCTATTCTTTCCATCTCTTATATAGGATTCAAGTCACAGGAAATTGCGGTAAAAGGGCATAAAGATATTAAAATTGTCCTACAGGAAGACTCCGAGACATTGGACGAAGTGGTAGTAGTGGGTTATGGCGTCCAGAAGAAAAGCGTTGTGACGGCCTCTATCGCCAAAGTATCCGCTGATGATCTGGCCTCCACAGCCCCGGTACGTATGGACAATGCTCTGAAAGGTTTAGCTTCCGGTGTTACCGTTACATCCTCTTCCGGTCAGCCGGGTGCCGCTGCACAAATCCGCGTACGTGGGGTAGGTACCATTCGTACCGAGAACGGAGCCGCCGATCCTCTTTACATTGTAGACGGTATGCCGCTTGAAGGTGGGCTGGACTACCTGAATCCGAATGATATCGCTTCTATCGAAGTATTGAAAGATGCCGCTTCCGGAGCTGTCTACGGTGCACGTGCCGCCAACGGTGTTATCCTTGTTACCACCAAAACCGGCAAGATCGGCAAAACGAAAGTAACTTACGACTTTTCGTACGGCTGGCAGAGTGCCTGGAAAAAACGGGACGTACTGAATGCTTCGGAATACGCACTCATGATCAATGAAGGTGCGATCAATGCAGGTATCGCCCCAAAATTCAGTGACCCATACTCTTACGGTCAAGGCACTAATTGGCAAGACGAAGTATTTAACAACAATGCTCCGATGATGAACCACCAAGTGAGTGTGAGTGGTGCGAGCGAAAAAGTAAATTACCTCTTTTCTCTGGGCTTCTACACACAAGACGGTATCGTGGGAGGTAACTTCGACCGTTCCAACTACGAACGTCTGACACTGCGCAGCAATACACAGTACACCCTCTTCGACGAATCGAAAGAACGTAACTGGCTAAACAGCCTGAAGGTGACTTCCAACCTCTCTTATGCCCGCATTAAAAGTACGAATTTTGATGATAACTCTACCTGGGGCACACCATTGGGATCGGCACTCGCCCTGTCTCCCATACTGAACGTGTACGACGAAACAGAAGAAGCGATAAAAGCCCAGTTCGACAAATACGGTACAACGGCAGAGTACACGCCTGTATATGACCCACGCAACGGAAAACTTTTCAGCATCCCGGGCGAATTCGGTGAAATGTCCAACCCGATTGCCAAACTTTCTTTGCCGGGCGACAAACACTGGAGTCATAAATTCGTCGCTAACTTCTCTGCAGAATTGCAATTATGGGACAACCTGAAATTCAAGACTTCCTATGGTGCCGACCTCTCTTTTTGGGGATACGATAGTTACAGACCTCTTTATTATCTGCGAAGCGGTGAATCTTCTACCCAGTCTTCCGCTTATTCAAGAAAAGAAGACGGAACCGTATGGCAGCTGGAAAACGTGCTGATGTATGACAAGAGCATCGACAAGCACTCTTTCTCCGTATTGCTGGGTCAATCCGCCAAAAAGAGTTCAGGCTCCTATCTGTACGGTTCACGCAATAACATCACCAATTACAGCCGTCCTTATATCGACGCAAGTACCGGACTGGCAGCCAATGCAGATCGTGACGCCGCAGGTGCTCCTTCGGTAGATGCCACACTGGCTTCAATCTTCGCACGTGCAAGCTACAATTATGACGAACGCTATATGTTGCAGGTGACCGTACGCCGTGACGGTTCTTCCCGCTTCGGCCCCAACAATCACTATGCCGTATTCCCCTCCTTCTCTTTGGGATGGAACCTCACCAACGAAAAGTTCATGAACAAACGCCCGAACTGGCTGACTACCACCAAAATCCGCCTTTCATGGGGTAAGAATGGTAACGAAAATATCGGTAACTTCAAATATACCGTATTGACTTCTCCCGGCAATAATGCTATCTTCGGTTCATCCGAAAACGTAATCAACGGCGTGAAAGCCAGCGGGCTGGCCAATCCCGACCTGAAATGGGAAGAGTCCGAACAACTCGACTTTGGTTTGGACTTTGGTTTCTTCAACAATGCCCTGACCTTTACAGCAGACTATTACAAGAAGAAAACCAACGGCATGCTGATGGAAATGAATATCCCTTTCTATGTAGGTGAAGCTAAACCTATCGGTAATGTGGGTAAAATGGAAAACAGCGGTATCGAACTGGAAGCAGCCTATAAGTTCCGCGTCAGCGACTGGAACTTCCGTGTCAGCGCCAACGCCAGTTACCTAAAGAACAAACTGATAGAATATGGTAACGAATCCGGTTGGGAAAACCTAGACTCCTTCCAGGGAACGGGTGATATCAGCCGCGCCGAAAACGGCAAACCTTTCCCTTTCTTCTACGGATATAAGACAGCTGGTATCTTCCAGAACACAGACGAAGTAAAGGCTTACAAAAACGACAAGGGAGAATTACTGCAACCGACAGCCGTACCGGGCGATGTCCGCTTCGTAGATGTAGACGGCAACGGAATCATTGATGCGAACGACCGTACAGATATAGGTAAAGGTATGCCCGACTGGACATTCGGCTTCAATCTGGGTGTGAGCTGGAAAAACTTCGACCTGAACATGATGTGGCAAGGCACTGCCGGAAACGATATCTACGACGCAACCCGCCGTACGGACATCGCCACCAGCAACCTGCCCTCATGGATGCTGAACCGCTGGACAGGTGAAGGTACCTCCAACCGTATCCCCCGCTTCGTACAAGGTGACAACGTAAACTGGCAATCATCCGACCTTTACGTCTACGATGGCAGCTATCTGCGCCTGAAGAATATCCAGTTGGGATATACTCTGCCTGCCGCACTGACCCAGAAAGTATTCATCTCTTCACTACGCTTCTACGTGGCAGCCGAGAACCTGTTTACTTTCACCAAATATCACGGCTTCGACCCCGAAATCTCTTCCGGCGGAACTTCACTTGGCATTGACTACGGTGTATATCCGCAAGCCAGAGTATGGACAATCGGCGCAAGTCTTTCTTTCTGATCCTTTCATTCTAAAAACATAAAACGTTATGAAAAAATATAAATACATAGCAGTATGCCTGATGGCATCCGTTCTTCTAACCACCGGATGCGCTGACTCCTTTCTGGAAGTTTCATCTCCTACGGACGAAACAATAGACACTTACTTCACCACTGACGAACACATTCAAGAAGCCGTAGTAGCTGCTTATGACCCTTTGCACTGGCCGGACTGGGCATTCGACGAATATAATCCTGTCAATCTGATGAGCGATATCATGGCAGACGACCTTTGGGTGGGTGGTGACAGTAAAACCGACAACCAGCCGTGGCACTTGATGATGAACTTTGAAGCCATTCCCACCAATATGATCTACGGTCTGTGGAAATGTGCATATAGCGGTGTGAAGCGTTGCAACGACGTAATAACCTATCTGGACTGGGCAACCGATGTAACCGACGCCAATCGCGCCTATTACGAAGCTCAGGTCATCGCCCTGCGCGTATTCTACTACAACTGGGTGTGGAAATTCTGGGGCAATGTTCCTTATTTCGACAAGAACCTGACCGCTCCGTATGTTGCAGAGCAACTGACTGCCGACCAGCTATATGAAAAGATGGTCACCAGTCTTGAAGAAGTAATTCAGCTCAACGTACTCCCGATGAGAGAAGATTCCGAAAACTATGGTCGTGTAACCTTAGCAATGGTATATATGCTTTATGCCGAAATCGTGATGTATCAGAATGACGATTCACGCTATTCCACCGCTTTAAAATACATGGAAGAAATCATCAGCAGCCCTCAATATGACCTGATGCCGGACTACACCGATATTTTCAAGGAAACCGGTGAATGGAGTATCGAATCCATCTTCGAGATCAATTACAAAGACGATAATGCCGTACGCGACTGGGGAAGTCCCCTCGTTGCCGGAGGAACTGCCCTGCCGACACTCATCAGTCCGTATATCTGGCCTAATGGAACAGACAATCACGACCGTGGCTGGGGATTCTGCCCGGTACGTAAAGAAACCTACGAGCGCTATTCCAATAACGACACCCGCCGCAACGCCACTTGCTGGAATGCACAAGCCGTGCTTGACGCTCACAATGCGGAACACCCAGGCGATAAACTGTCATACACCACACGCTATCAGGACACCGGCTTCTTCCTTGAAAAATATGCTGCCATCACCGGCAACAACAAAGACCAGAAGTCAAGTTCGGAGCTGAACTGGAACAACAATCTACGCATTTACCGTTACTCGGAAACACTGCTCAATGCTGCCGAACTGATCACACGCGGCGCCGGTCAGGGTGATGCCAAGAAGTATCTGAACCTCGTGCACAAACGTGCCGGACTGGTAACCGAAATAGAACCTACACTCGACAACATTATCGAAGAACGTCATCTTGAATTCGTGGGCGAAGGCAAACGTTACTGGGATTTAATCCGTACAGGCAAAGCTGCCAGTGTATTGGTTCCCGATGCGTATGGTTATCGTACAAACAGCTGGTCGTCAAGCAAGAAATATCTGCCTATCCCACAGAAAGAAATCGACGCAGCCAAAGGTACCTTAGTTCAGAACAATTATTAATGTACTTAAAAAGAGGAATTATGAAAAAGATATATAAACAAATCAGCGGAGCATTGCTAATGCTCACCCTTATTCTTAACATCACGGCCTGCTCGCCCGAAAGCTTCACATCACCCAACGAAGCCGGCATTCCGGTGGTATCGGACTACGAAGACTGTATCCGCATCGACGTGAATCAGGAAACCAATTATGTGACTTTCTCTTTTCAGGGACAAAAGGGAGTAATGCCGATATGGATTATTGACGGCAAAAACTATTCTTCTTCATTCAACATGACGAAATATTACCGCAAGGCCGGTGATTACAGTGTAGAAGTGAAAATAGCCAACTCGAATGGAGTAAGCGACAGAGCAATCACCCGAAACTTCCATATCGACAAAACCATCATGACGGGCTTCGGTGGCTTCGACCCAGAAAGCAATTTCAATATATGGCGGACTGCCACAATCAGTGAACCAACATTCTGGTATGCACCGGGATGGAGTCCGATTGCGGACCCGGCCTACTCACTGGTTAACGGTACATACACAGTAACACTGCCCGAAGCAACCAGTGAGACCTGGCAGGCACAAATGCCGATAAAGACGAACATCGCAACCGATGCCGGAAAGAATTACGATTTCTCCGTCATCCTGACTTCTACAATCGACCATCCGAATGTGACGGTGAAGCTGGTTGATGCCACAGAAGATAAAATCTATTATTTCGAAGGCAAAACGCCACTGGTTGCCAACGAGCCGGTCTGTTTCTGGAAAAGCAATATGCCGGGGCTTGACATCGCCAACCTGAACCTCGTCTTCGACTTTGGAGGCAATGCAGCAGGAACAGTGATGACAATAGAAAGCATCGTACTGAAAGATCACGCCAACGATGACGGAACCATAGTACCCGAACAAGAAGAGACTCCGGAACCGACATGGAGTGCGGTAGACAGTGAAGACAACCTGTGGCACAGCGTTACATTCACCAATGAATTTTATTATGCTCCCGGTTGGAATCCGATTGCCAACCCGGCACTCAATATCGACGGGGCAACGTACACACTCAACTTCCCCACGGCAACCAATGAAAAGTGGCAGAACCAAGTTACTTTCATCAGTGACGCACTTACCGCCTCGGCAGAGGAGAACTATGACTTCCGTGTGATACTGAACGCATCTAACGACATCAGTTCCGCCACCATCAAACTCGTTCAGGTAGGAGGCGGAGATAATGACAATATCTTTGTTTTCCTGCTAGAAGATGTAAAACTCACTGCGGGAGAAGATGTAACCGCCAAAGTTATCAATGCCAAGGGAGTAGACATCACCCAGGCGAAACTGGTGTTTGACTTCGGAGGCAATCCTGCCAATACGGAAGTAATAATCAAAGACATCATTTTGCAAAAGCATAAAGATTAATCAAACAAAAGCATGAAACCAATGACAATACTTTCAATCTTCGTCTGTTTATTAAGCGTTCTGTCCTGTGGCAGTGACAATGAAGAAACAGAAGTTGCCGTAATCGACGTATCGCCCGCCCAGCTTTCAGCCACTCACGAAGGTCTCGTCACCAGCGCCACAATAAACTCGGGACTGGAGTGGACCGCTTTCAGCGACGACGCCTGCAAAGATTGGATCAGTTGCAAGATAACTGATAACGGCAGCCAGGGAACAGTTGAAGTCACGGTTAAAGCAAACACCACCTACCAGTCCCGCGAGGGAAAGGTAGTGGTGAAAGCCGGAGCCGCACGCACTTCCATCCCTGTGACACAGGCAGCCCGACCGGAACCGTCGGCCGATCCGGACATTACCGTGCCCGAAGGATACAGACTGGTGTGGAACGAAGAGTTCAACAAAGGAACTCAACCCGATCTCGACCAATGGTATTATGAAACAGGAGGAAACGGATGGGGAAATAATGAATTGCAGCATTATGTAGCCGGCAATCAAGGCAACGAACAACTCGCTGCCATAAAAGACGGCATCCTCAGCATTATCGCCAAGAAGATAGGCGAAACGGTTTATTCCATCCGTATGAACACCAAAGAAAGCTGGAAATACGGTTATTTTGAAGCCCGTCTGAAACTGCCCAAGGGAAAAGGAACATGGCCCGCCTTCTGGATGATGCCGAAGAACTATACGGCCTGGCCGGACGACGGAGAAATTGATATCATGGAGGAAGTAGGCTATAATGCAAACTACGTGTCCTCAGCGATCCATTGTAAAGCCTACCACCACTCCATCGGTACGCAAAAGACCGGCGAGACATTCCTGCCTACCGCACAGACCGAGTTTCATGTCTATGCTTTGGAGTGGACGGAAGACTTCATCCGCACCTTCGTGGACGGAAAGCAACTTTTCCGCTTCGACAATGACAAGGCCAACAACAGGAACACCTGGCCATTCAACGCCCCTTTCTATCTGAAGCTGAATCTCGCATGGGGCGGAGACTGGGGTGGTGCACAAGGGGTGGATGAGTCGGCCCTTCCCGCAACTTACGAGATCGACTATGTACGTGTATTTCAAAAAAAATAATATTTGATAGGTATGAAAGTAATAAAGATTTTCTCCGCGTGCCTTTTCCTCCTGCCATTCGTTTCCTGTACGCAAGTGACGAATGACAAAGGCGACACAGCGATAGAGAAGAAAGTAGAAGCTCTGTTGTCCAAAATGACACTGGAAGAGAAACTGGGACAGATGAACCAAATCACCTCTTACGGCAATATTGAAGACATGAGCGGATTGATAAAACAAGGCGGTGCCGGCTCTATATTGAATGAAACTGACCCGGTACGCATCAATGCGCTGCAACGCGTTGCCATCGAGGAGTCCCGCCTCAGCATCCCTTTGCTGATGGCACGTGACGTTATTCATGGTTTCAAGACCATCTTCCCCATCCCGTTGGGACAGGCGGCATCGTTCAACCCGCAAGTGGCTGAAGACGGCGCACGCGTAGCGGCC